>Ga0302121_10000752_pt1 | contig 16803 bp, 13 predicted proteins | sample CB21_surface_MG_FD_203120 | JGI IMG/M metagenome (GOLD analysis project Ga0302121, IMG submission 203120) | Marine microbial communities from Western Arctic Ocean, Canada - CB21_surface | ecosystem: Environmental > Aquatic > Marine > Oceanic | place: Canada: Western Arctic Ocean | collected... | reverse complement strand
ATCTGCTAAATCAATTGGGGCACCGGCCGTGTCACCCTGTGCTTGAAGGTCCTGCCATTCGTTGGAGCGGAATATTTTATAAATCATCATGTCCCACCTGTGCCGTGTGGCGGTAAATTCGTCAACTACCGTTTGATCCCTTCGAGAGGCTGCCGTACCGGAATTGACTCGACTCGACTCAATAGATGTGGATCGTGGAGGCATCTAATCATTTTAGGGAAAAATTATGTTCAGAACTTTCTTTACTACCGCGGCCGTGCTGGCAATCAGTGCCGGAGCTGCCGCGGCTGATTATTCGCTCACTATCCTACACACCAATGATTTTCATGCCCGCTTTGAGCCAGTATCAAAATATGATAGCGGCTGCGGCGCGGAAGACAACGCGGACGGTAAGTGCTTTGGTGGCTCTGCCCGTTTGGTCACAGCGATCAATGAGGCGCGTGCCAGGTCTGATAACTCGATCTTGGTTGATGGCGGCGATCAATTTCAGGGCACTTTATTTTACACCTATTACAAGGGTAAATTGGCCGCTGAGATGATGAATAAGATGGGCTATACCGCCATGACCGTGGGTAACCATGAGTTTGACGATGGTCCAGAGGTGCTGCGCGGCTTTGCGGATGCTCTAGACTTCCCAATTTTGATGTCAAATGCCGATATAAGTGGTGAGGCATTGCTGCGCGATGTTATTCAGAAATCTGTCGTCATCGAGCAGGGCGGTGAAAAGATTGGCCTGATTGGCCTCACGCCGCAAGACACCGATGAGCTGGCCAGCCCAGGGCCGAATGTGGTGTTCTCTGATCCTTCTTCCGCGGTTCAAGGCGAGGTTAATAAGCTCACTGCTATGGGCGTGAATAAAATCATCGTTTTGTCGCATTCTGGCTATATGGTCGACCAAGCGGTTGCGGCCAATACCACGGGTGTTGATGTGATCGTTGGTGGGCATTCCAATACTTTGCTCTCCAACACCAATGAACGCGCAGAAGGCGCATATCCAACCATGGTTGGCGATACGGCGATTGTACAAGCATACGCTTATGGCAAGTTTTTGGGTGAGCTAAATGTCACTTTTGATAATACGGGCAAGATTGTGCAGGCGGTGGGTGAGCCTTTGAACTTAGATGGCACAGTGTCTGAAGACAGCGCTACAAAGGATCGGATCGCGCAGGCGGCTATACCGCTGGAAGAAATTCGTACTCAAGTTGTGGCCAAATCTTCGGCCGTTATTCAGGGCGATAGCAAGGTCTGCCGCGTAGCGGAATGTGAGATGGGCAATCTGGTGGCCGATGCCATGCTCGATCGTGTGGCTGATCAAGGCGCGCAAATAGCCATTGCAAACTCAGGTGGTCTTCGTGCCAGTATTGATGCGGGCGATGTCACCATGGGCGAAGTTTTGACTGTTTTGCCGTTTCAAAACACTTTGGCAACATTTCAAATCTCTGGCCAGGGGGTCATTGACGCGCTTGAAAATGGTGTGAGTCAAGTTGAGGAAGTCAAAGGTCGGTTTCCGCAGGTTGCCGGTTTGAAATTCACTTGGGATCCGAGCGTGGCCCCAAATGAGGGCCGTGTGGTTGAAGTTATGGTGGCAGAGGCTGGGGGCTTTGTTCCGATTGATCGCGCAGCCATCTATATGGTGGTCACCAACAACTATGTCCGCACAGGCGGCGATGGCTATAAGATGTTCCGAGAAGGGCTGAACGCCTATGATTATGGCCCTGGGCTTGAGGTGGTCTTGGCTGAGTATATGGCCGCGCAGGGCTCTTATGCGCCATACCTAGATGGGCGCATCGCGTCTAAGTAGTCGCGCATTGAAGTGGCCTCCTCTGCGGGGGGCCATGGCTCCGGCGGGAGTATTGTCCGCCAGAAGAATTTTGGGTTGTCGCCCGGGGGAATTTATTCCCAGCATTTAACCAAAGCGACCGTGGTCTGCGCCATCGCTGATAGGTCGATTGTGTCCATTATGGCGGATGTCTCTGCGGACTTAACGGCAGTATTTGAGTTCAGCAGCAGCGGCTTGATCAAGCGCCATGTGGCTGCAAAATTCACTGTGCTTGGCAATTGCCGCGCGCCGCCTTCGGACTTGGGCAGCAAGATGCCAATGACAGCGCCGGTTGGGCTGTAGACGGGACCGCCGATGTCGCCGGGCAGGGTTTCGATTTCCAGACGTGCAATATCGCTCTCACCTTCCAGATTTTTTATATCTTGCAGCAGACCTAGGGTCAGCGTGGGGGTGCCCAATTTGCCACCATAGGAGTAGCCACCGACAGAGATGTGCTGTGGCGCGCGCAGGGGGCTGGTCTGAAACTGTGGCACAGCCATGGGGGCCGCTTGTTGCTCAGGCTTCAATATTGCCAGCTTTGCGTTTTGCGCGAGGACGCGCAATGTGGTGCCGTCCCCCAGTTCAATCACGTCGCAACTTGCAAAATCTTGTGCTGCGGTCAAAACGTTGCCTTCTGCGTTCAAGAACACCCCAGATTGGGTGAAGGTGGGCTTGCGGAGTGCTAAGCCCCCTAGCAGATTTGTTGGCATAAGGCCGGACGCAAAAATAAGTGCATCCGGTAGTGCGCCGGGTAGCACCGTGAAGCTGTTGAACAGCTCATCTTCGACGCGTTGGCGGCGGGCGTCATCGCCCATGGGCCAGACTAGTAGCACGCCTTTGATCTCGCCGTCGCGCAGTCGCGCAAAGCCCGTGGTGTGCAGTTCGGTGTTGGATCCTTCAATCGTAAAGCTGGACTCGTTCAGCGCGCGGGGGCCATCCTTGGGGAGGATGCTCAGGGTTTGCAGCACATCATAGAGCGCCTTTAAACGCGCGCCGTCGCCGGTTTGGCTGATCAGAATAACCTGAGCTATCCGACCCTCGGCGGCTTGGAGCCGCACAAAGGGGGCATCATATTGAGCGGCGCCGAGGAGGGCGCTGGGCAATTGTATGGAAATGCCTGCTTGGGGCTCTGTCACTTTTGTGAAGCCTAAACCGGCCAGAAGGGTTTGGTAGTCTGTGATAAGTTCAGTACGTTGAGCCGCTGTTAGAACGCCGGTATCCTCATAGCCGTTGGAGATTTGCCAAGTGGCCATAGCGCCTCGGGTGCCGCGGCCATAGAGGCCATCAATCGCACTCTCATAAAAGCCTGCCCATGCTAGGGCGCGTTGGAGGTATTTTTTTTCGGCCGGTGTCATGGCTTGCTCGGACTCAAATGCCTGTACCCGTTGTTCGGCGGGGCTGAGGCTTGGGGTGATCGCGTCTTGGACCTCAGGCACATCAGGTGCTTGCACTGTTGGCGAGGGTGTTGCGGGAGATGGCGCGGGTTCGCCCACAGATGGGGCTGGGTCTACCAGTGTTGCAGGGGTTGGGTAGATTTGGCGTCGATAGGAGTTGCCTGTGGTGATAAAGCTGCTGCGGGGGATCACTTCGGACTGGCGCAAGTCTTGCCAGACCCCATCTGCTGTATCCGCCTGATAGGGGCCGAGCGCCACGCCGAACCATCCCGCGCCGATGTCGAAACCGAGCACATTGTCAAAGTCTGCACTGTAGTGTTCCATACTTTGTAAGGCGGCCGCACGCTCGGGCTGGGCCTCGATTTGTATCCATACACTTCCTGATTGCACCAGTTGCGCCACAGTGGCGTGAGTCCAAAATAGGAAAATCGCAACAGCGCAGTGGATCACAGATTTTTTCATCGGGTAGCCTTTAAAAATATTTGTGCCGTTATTTGTGTGATTGGCGGGTAAATCAAGCCAGTGCGCAAAAACTTTCCACAGTTGCGCTGATTTAGCATCGGTGGCTTGATTGACGCTGGCCTATGCACGGCCTATTCAGGCGCCATGCCAGCGGCCGAGGATCACATGAACACTTCAAAATCATTCCAAGAGATTATTTTGCGCCTTCAGACCTATTGGGCCGAACAGGGCTGCGCGATTTTGCAGCCTTATGATATGGAAGTGGGGGCCGGCACATTTCATCCCGCCACCACGCTGCGGGCCTTGGGTTCCAAGCCATGGGCTGCGGCCTATGTGCAGCCGTCACGACGCCCCACTGATGGGCGCTATGGAGAGAATCCCAACCGATTGCAGCATTATTACCAATATCAGGTTCTGATCAAACCGAGCCCGCCCAATCTGCAGGAGCTGTATCTGGGAAGCTTGAAGGCAATTGGCATCGATATGGCTTTCCATGACATCCGCTTTGTTGAAGATGACTGGGAAAGCCCGACGCTTGGGGCATGGGGTTTGGGCTGGGAAGTTTGGTGTGATGGCATGGAAGTGTCGCAGTTCACTTATTTTCAGCAGGTTGGTGGCCATGATTGCCACCCGATTTCCGGCGAGCTGACCTATGGTCTTGAGCGTTTGGCGATGTATGTGCTGGGTGTGGATCACGTGATGGACATGCCATTCAACGATCCATCTGCGCCGATTCCGCTCACGTATGGCGATATCTTTAAACAAACCGAGGAAGAATACGCACGTTGGAACTTCGATGTGGCCAATACGGATGTGTTGCTCCGCCAGTTTGAAGAAGCGGAAGCAGAGTGCCAAAATATTCTTGCCCAGGACCATATAGATCCGAAAACCGGCAAACGCATCATCATGGTGCATCCCGCCTATGATCAATGCATCAAGGCGAGCCATATGTTCAATCTTCTGGATGCACGTGGTGTCATTTCGGTGACAGAGCGGCAGGCCTATATCGGCCGTGTCCGAACGCTGGCAACGAAATGTGCGGATGCATTTCTGCAAACCGCAGCAGCAGGGGTGGTCTGATGTCTGCAAGTGGTAAATTTGTAAGCGGTGGTATTGTGGCAGTGACAGCGGCCTTTGGGATCGGTGTCTATTATGCGCAGGTGTATGGCTATTATGAAACATTCTCGCAGGGGGACGTGTCTTTAACTTCGCTTGAGAGTGGCCAGCCAGAGCGTATCCCGGTGACTACCTTCGAAGCCATCGATGCCGACAGCAGCCCGATCCGCTACCGTGCCTGCTTCACGACCACTTTGAGCACTGCGCTTTTGACTGAGACCTTCACCACTCTTGATAAATCTGAACCACGCAATGCGCCGGATTGGTTTGAGTGTTTTGATGCAAATCAAATTGGCGAAGATTTGGAAGCACGCTTGGCCACGGCCTATATGGGCCAAGCGAATTATGAATTTGGCATCGACCGCATCGTGGCAATTTACGATGATGGCCGCGGGTTTGTCTGGCATCAAATCAATGACTGTGGCGACAAGCTTTATGATGGCTCGCAGGCCTCTGACAATTGCCCAGAAAGGGATCAATAATGGCTGATCTTCTCATAGAACTGTTTTCGGAAGAAATTCCCGCAGGCCTTCAGGCGCCAGCGGCAGAAAACCTCAAAAAGCTGATGACCAATGGTATGGTTGAGGCGGGTTTGACCTACGCCAGTGCTGCCGCGTTTCATACGCCGCGCCGGTTGACCTTGGCTGTGGAAGGTCTCTTGGACTCCAGCCCAACGGTTCAAGAAGAGCGTAAAGGCCCCAAAGTTGGCGCGCCGGAGAAAGCTATCCAAGGCTTTCTGCGCGGTGCGGGTCTGACCCCGGGTGATCTCGAAACCCGGGACGACAAAAAGGGTCAGGTCTATTTTGCCAAAATCACCAAACCCGGCCGTCCTGCGGCGGAGATTGTGGCTGAGGTTCTTGAGGCGACAATACGAAATTTCCCTTGGCCGAAATCCATGCGCTGGGGCACAGGCAGCCTGCGCTGGGTGCGTCCATTGCAGTCAATCCTATGTCTTTTGTCCAATGAGGCGGAAACTCAGATTGTGCCACTCGAGCTTGATGGCATTGCCGCTGGACATACAACCAAGGGCCATCGCTTTATGGCACCAGATGCATTCACTGTAACTGGGTTTGATGATTACGAAACCAAATTGAAACGCGCCAAGGTGGTCTTGCGCGCCGAAGAGCGTAGTGCTGCGATCTGGCAAGAGGCTACCAATCAAGCTTTTGCCTTGGGTCAGACGGTGGTTGAAGATGCTGGTCTGCTGGTTGAAGTGTCGGGACTTGTGGAATGGCCGGTGGTTCTCTTGGGCCAGATTGATGATGATTTTTTGGATTTGCCGCCAGAGGTGTTGAAAACCTCAATGAAGGAACATCAAAAGTTTTTTTCGGTTTCCAATCCTAAAACTGGGCGTATTGAGCGTTTTGTGACTGTGGCCAATATCGAGACTGCGGATCAGGGAGCTACAATCCTGAAGGGCAATCAAAAGGTACTTGCGGCCCGTTTGGCTGATGCCAAGTTTTTTTGGGAAAATGACCTGCGCGAAGCTAAAGCGGGCATGATCAAATGGCAGGTCTCTTTAGAGAATGTCACCTTCCACAATAAGCTTGGCAGCCAATCCGCTCGGATCAAGCGCATAGCCGCTATGGCGCGCGCGTTGGCGCCTGTGGTGGGCGCAGATGCCGATGTCGCTGAACAAGCGGCATTGGTTGCCAAGGCCGATCTCAGTTCCGAGATGGTTTACGAATTTCCAGAACTTCAAGGCTTGATGGGGCGGTACTACGCCTTGGAAGCAGGCATGGGGGTGGATATTGCCGCCGCTTGTGAAGAGCATTATTCGCCCTTGGGCCCGTCCGATGATGTACCAACGGCTCCGACCTCGGTTGCGGTGGCTTTGGCTGATAAGTTGGACACTCTGACAGGTTTTTGGGCGATCAACGAAAAACCGACAGGATCGAAAGATCCCTTTGCTCTGCGCCGTGCCGCATTGGGTGTGATCCGGTTGATCATGAAAAACCAGCTAACATTGCCGTTGTCTGCATTGCTGACACCTGCAGACGCTGGGGCAGGTTCTGCGGATTTACTTGGATTCTTCCAAGACCGTCTTAAAGGTTTCCTGCGAGATCAAGGCATTCGCCATGACGTGATTGATGCCTGTATTTCCATGCCCGGAAATGACAATTTCGCCCTTTTGGCCAAGCGGGCGCAGGCTTTGCAAGCGACACTGGCCACGGATGATGGTGAAAACCTGATCCAAGGGTTCAAGCGAGCCAATAACATTCTCAGCCAAGCTGAAGAAAAAGATAGCGTGGAATATAGCTACGGTGCCGATGTAAAATTTGCGGAAAGTGATGCGGAAATTGCGCTGTTTGAAGCATTGGATGCTGCTGATGCTCAGATCAAACCGGCCATGGCTGTCGAGGATTTTTCGACAGCCATGGCGGCTATGGCGCAATTGCGCGGCCCGATTGATGTGTTCTTTGATGCGGTAAAAATTAACGCTGACAGTGCCATGATTCGGCGAAACCGCCTAAACTTGTTGAGCCGTATTCGCACTACCTGTCTCTCCGTGGTGGATTTGTCCAAATTAGAAGGCTGATAACAGCCTCTTGCACTACACGAACAAGGGCCTATGCTGCAGCAGAACAAAAGGATGCCGCAGTGCAGAATGATCCGATATACGCCCCCGTTGTGTTGGTCACCAAGATCACCCCAATGACCGCTGCCACCTATGGTGGACGGGCGAAATGTGCGCAGCGTTTGATCCGGCTGGACATGCCGGTACCCACCACGGTGGCTCTGTCATTTGGGGCGGTACATCAAATCGCGACCGGCAATGTTATTGATCTGGATCTCGTGTTGCCGCATTTTGAGGCGGCGCCCTTGCTGTCTGTGCGACCCTCATCTGGCAGCTCTGATTGGGGCGGTCCTGGCGCCATTTTGAATATCGGTATGAATGACGCTAAATTTTCTTCCCTTACTGAGACGTTGGGTGAGACACCTGCTGCTATGCTTTATCTGCGGTTCATCAATGCCTATGCCACTCATGTGGCTCGGCTGGACCCCGATGCATTTGACGACCCAGAAACCCCCACCGCGCGGGATGTGAAAACCGCTCTGGCCACATATGCAGAAGAGGCCGATGAGCCTTTTCCGCAAGCTGTGGATGTGCAATTGCGCCATGTGTTGCGCTCTATGGCGCGCGCTTGGGAAGGCACCAGTGCGCGTTTACTGCGTCAAGCTAAGGGCGCGCCTGCAGACGCCGGGCTTGGGCTTGTTGTGCAGGCTATGGCAATTGGGGTTGGCCATGGGGAGTGTGGCTCTGGCGTGATTCAATTTGCCTCCTCTGAGACCGGCCTTCCGGAAATTCATGGTCGTTATCTGCGCCAATCGCAGGGCCGCGAAGCCTTGGATCGGCAAGCGGGTTCGCTTTATTTGACCATGGATCCGCGCGGTCCGTCATTGGAAGAGTCCTGCCCTGAGGTGTTTGCTCAACTTTTGGCTCATTCCGGGTTGGCGCGGCAAAGGCTGCGTGAGGAAATGCAGATTGAGTTCACCCTTGAGAGTGGTGAATTGATTATTTTGGATGCTGTGCGGATTGTGCGTTCATCCAGTGCTGCGGTGCATATTGCGGTTGATTTGGCCAATGATGGGGTGATTCCGCGCGAAGAAGCCTTGATGCGGGTCGATCCTAAGGCCTTGTCTGAGCTGTTGCACCGTCAAGTTGCACCCAATGCGGCCCGTACGGTCTTAGCAAAGGGCATTGCGGCCAGTCCGGGTGCTGCGACCGGAAAAATTGTATTCACCGCATCTGATGCGCAGGCCTGTGCCGCGCGCGGTGAGGCAGCTGTTTTGGTGCGGCGCGAAACGGGTCCAGAGGACATCCGGGGTATGCATTCTTCTGTTGCGGTTCTGACGGAGCGCGGTGGCGTTACTAGCCATGCGGCGGTAATTGGCCGCGGTCTGGGCTTGCCCTGTGTGGTGGGCGCTTCAGATATGAGCATCGATGCGCAAAAGAACATCGTGATTGGCCAAAACCAACAGATTTTGCGCGGTGGTGACGTTATCACTGTGGATGGTACCTTGGGGGAGATCTTGGTGGGGCGTGTCGAGACCGTGGAAGCTGGTTTGGATAGCACAGTGACGACCCTGTTGAGCTGGGCTGATGATTTGCGTGACATTGGTATTCGTGCCAATGCGGATACGCCCCGTGATGCGCAGACAGCCAAAAACTTTCTAGCAGACGGTATTGGCCTTTGTCGGAGTGAGCATATGTTCTTCGAAGCGGATCGCTTAACGGTCATGCGTGAGATGATTTTCGCTGAAAACTTAGAAGACCGTGTAGCTTCGCTTGAACGATTGTTGCCGATGCAGCGCGCCGATTTCACTGAGTTGTTCCAAATCATGGAAGGTCGTCCGGTATGTATTCGACTTTTGGATCCACCTTTGCATGAGTTTTTGCCAGCTGATCGCAGCGGGCTGCGCGATTTGGCAGAGGCACTAAATTTACCGCTATCGCGGGTGACTGAACGGGTGGCGCAGCTGTCCGAGTACAACCCAATGCTGGGCCTGCGCGGTGTGCGGCTTGGTATTACAGTGCCCGAAATTTACGACATGCAAGCGCGTGCTATATTTGAGGCCGCGATTGACAGCGGTGTTGATGCTGCGCCCGAAATCATGATCCCGCTTGTGTCGGCTTGCCGGGAAGTCGAGTTGGTGAAGGCCCGCATCGATGCTGCCGCAGCTGCGGTGCGCGTGGAACGTGGTCAGAGCTTCACATATTCTTTGGGTGTGATGGTGGAAACACCACGAGCCGCGCTGCGCGCTGGCGAAATCGCTGCCTATTCCCAGTTTTTGAGCTTTGGTACAAATGACCTCACCCAAATGACCTATGGTCTGTCGCGGGATGATGCGGGGCGGTTCATGTCGTCTTATGTCCAGCAGGGTGTCTACGAGGAAGATCCTTTCCACCGGCTGGATACCGACGGCGTTGGTGAATTATTGACGCTTGGGGCTGAACGTGGCCGAGCGGTGCGCCCTGACGTGGTTTTATCGATCTGCGGCGAGCATGGTGGTGATCCTGAAGCCATCGCCTTTATCCGAAAGTGTGGGTTCACCTATGTGTCTTGCTCGCCGTTCCGGGTGCCAGTTGCCCGACTCGCGGCCGCGCAATGTGCGATTGCCGACAAGCTTCAGCTTTGACATAAAGGCCACTGCTCACCTCAAAACGCGGTCATTGGTCCTAATCGCTGGACGATACCGGCATATTTTCCTATGGGGTTTCGAGTTCTTGGGAGAAGTTGGCTATGGGGTTCGGTCCGGTTCGTACCGTTTTCGTGACTGTATGTTTAGGAATTTGGATGCAATTTTCTGCGGTGCAGTGTGTTGCAGCCGCTGACGTTGCGACCGAATTTTCACCAGAAACGATTAAACGTACTTTGTCCTTTGAAAGCGTAGTAGCGCGCTCTATCCCTTTGGAACGTATCGTTTTAATGACATCTTTACGCCCAAAAAATCGTTCCAAAAGTATAGGTTTGAGATATTCTGTGCGCTGGTTGCGGAGCCTTGATGCCCCCAAACGCGACAAGCAATGGGCCTGTCTGGCGGAAGCCCTATATTTTGAGGCGCGTGGAGAATCAGTCAAAGGTCAATTCGGCGTGGCGGAGGTGATTCTTAACCGTGTGGCCAGTCATAAATTCCCCAACAGCATCTGCAGGGTGGTGAATCAAGGCACGGGCCGCAAGCATGCCTGCCAATTCAGCTATACCTGTGACGGCAAGCTTGAGCATATCGCAAATGGTGCGGCTTATGATCAGGTGGGCCGGGTTGCTCGGGTGATGATGGATGGCGGCACGCGTAGATTGACCGAGGGTGCCACCTATTATCACACAACAGCGGTTAGCCCGTCTTGGGCGCGCCGATTTGAGCATACTGCTACAATCGGCGTGCACAAATTCTACAAACCCGTTAGACGCGTTGCTAAGAAGTAATTTCGCGCCTGCGCTCACTCTGGTGATGGCGGGGCGGGGGGCAGTGATATGATCGATGATCTCAACCATGCTTTCGCGCATCCTTTGACGCGCTCGGAGGCTACAGCAATAGATACATGTGACAGGATATCTGTGCGTGATCATATTATTACGGTTGAAATCGGGGCATTTCAGGCCGAACGTGGCACGACTCAGCGCATTCGCTTTGATGTTGTTGTTGAAGTCCAACCCTTGAGCGGCGAAATTGAAGACGATGTTGATCGGATTTTGTCCTACGATCGCGTCACCGAAGCCATTGAGGCATCTCTGTCCGAGGAACGGCTTAATCTGTTGGAAACCTTGGCGGAACGAGTGGCAGATCGTATTCTTTTAGCTCCACAGGCGCAACGAGTTTTTGTGCGAATTGAAAAAATCGACCGTGGCCCGGGCAATCTGGGCGTGGAGATTGTTAGATCACGGACACGGGCTTTGGATGCTGGGCTGCGCAAATTGGAAGATACACCGCACCCCATCGTGTTGTTTCTGGCCAATTCTGTGGTATCTGGCGATAGTCTTTCGGATTGGATTGCAGCCGCCGAGACCAATGACCGCCCGGTGATCATCTGTGTCGACACGCCGCAAACCGCTCCACCGCAAGTATTTCAACATAAAATGGTGCAACGCCGGATTGATTTGCTGGCGATTGAACAAAATGCTTGGGTGTTGGCCAGCCATGATAACCGTTGTGTGGTTGTTGGCACCAAGACTGAGTTGGATTGGGGCATGCGCCATGACCAAATCAGTGTTTGGGCCCCTTCAAAGATTGTTTTGGATGCGGTTGATGGGCCGCCGACACATATGGTAGATATGCCTGCTCTGGTGGAATGGTTCTCCAAAGAAATGCAGGCGGTGCAGGTCGTATTTGTTGGTGCCGCACCCACGGGTGAATTGGCCACTGCCCGAGAAGCGCAGGTCGATCAGGCTCAACTATGACGCACTACTACCGCCCTTTGATTGAAGAGCGGGGCCAGTTTTTACTGGCCGGTGGTTGGTGCCGCTTTTCTCAGATCGAAATTTTGGAGCGGGGGACAGAGCCTCGTGTTTGCAGTGCTGTCGATATCCCTGAAGAAGCTTTGCTGCGCCTGACAGTCCCCCGGCCAGATTTGGGCACAGATGGGATGTCTCGCCCGCAGGTCATGGGTATTGTCAACGCAACACCGGATAGCTTCTCTGACGGTGGTCAGTTTGACAGCCTTGCCGCTGCTATGGCCCATGCGCAAACTATGCAACGAGACGGGGCCGATATAATCGATATTGGCGGAGAAAGCACGCGGCCTGGGGCAAATTATGTGGATGTGGCCGATGAAATTACTCGCACAGTCCCTGCCGTGACCGGATTGCGGCAAGAGATTGCCCTGCCATTGTCTATCGACACAAGAAAGGCTGGCGTGGCCGAAGCTGCTGTGGCGGCAGGTGCTGATTGGATCAATGACGTTTCTGCTTTGAGCTTTGACGAAGATATGGCCAGGCTGGTCGCGCGTTCGGGCGCGCCTATTTGTTTGATGCATGCGCCGAGTGATCCCAAGACCATGCAGCAGCATACAACGTACGAAGATGTGCTGCTGGATGTCTATGACTACCTTGCCACGCGGATTGAATTTGCTTTGGGTCATGCGATTGCGCGCAAAAAAATTATTGTGGATCCGGGGATTGGCTTCGGTAAAACCTTAGAACACAATTTGGTATTGTTGCGTGGGTTGGCTCTGTTCCATGGGCTTGGTTGCCCGATATTGTTGGGCGCGTCGCGCAAGCGCTTCATTGGTACAATTTCCGGTGCTGAGCAGGCAGAAGACCGCATGCCGGGATCTGTGGCCGTGGCCTTGGCTGCGGTGGCGCAGGGCGCTCAAATCATCCGCGTGCATGACGTGTTGCCAACGGTCCAAGCGCTTAAGCTTTGGGCGGCTGTCCGCGGCTGAAAATTGAACGAAGAACTCCTTCTTGGATGATTGCCACGCCTAGCAAGATCAAGGCCAGTGCCACAAACAAGATGGCCGGTAGAGTTTCTCCTAAAAATAAGCTGCCAAAGAGGACAGACCAAACGGGCACTTGATAGTTTGTAAGGGTCATAAAAGAGGGCCCGGCGCTGCGGATCACTGCAACTTTGATGGTAAAGGCAAGCGCAGTAGGGATCAGTCCGAGGTAGAGTATGGCAAATAAACCGGTGGTGCTTGGCATGGGAGGCCAGCCGTCGACCACCAAGGCAATTGGTACCAAAATCAAAGCCGCCACGATCAACGACGCGGTGGACAGGGCCAGCTCATTCACCGGTGGGCATTGGCGCGTGGCGATAGAGCCGCAGGCATAGCAAAAGGCTGCCGCAACACAGGCAAAGCGGGCTGTGGCCTCAAGCGAACCTTCTGCAAGGCCCAAGCCACTAGTGCCGATCAGCAAAATAGCTCCGAGAAATCCAACGCTGAATCCGATGATCTTGCGCATATAGACCCGTTCACCGGGTACCAAGAAATGGGCCAATGGCAAAACAAAAATGGGCAAAGCCGCCATTGTCATCCCGGCAAAAGCTGAAGGCACATGCTGTTGGCCCCAGCTGAGCAAGGCAAAGGGGATTGCGTTGGACAGAAGGCCAACCAAGATCACAAATCGCCAAAGCCGAGCATCGGTGAGCGACGGGAGTGCAACCCCGCGCCAGTGCATCAGCATATATAGTGACAATGCGCCAATGGTGATCCGCCCCGCAGCTAGGGACAGCGGCGCAAAATCACGCAGCGCCACCCGCACAACCATAAACGCCCCGCCCCAAATTAGCGCGATGAAGGCAATGCGGAGCCAGTTGATCAATCCAGGAGATTTCATGCGCGTACTTTCATGTGGGGCAAATAGAAAAGGGCACGGCCATTATAGCCGCGCCCGTCTGCCTAGAATGAGCCAAAGCCCATCACAAGCTTAGTTTTTAGATTTATCAACCATTTTCCCAGCGGAAATCCAAGGCATCATGCCGCGTAATTTTTCGCCTGTGGCTTCGATTTGGTGCTCGTCATTGATGCGACGTGTGGCTTTGAAAGAGGGCTGACCCACTGCATTTTCGAGCATGAAGTCACGCACGAATTTGCCGTTTTGGATGTCGGTCAGAACCGCTTTCATTTTGGCTTTGGTCTCATCGTAAGGCAAGATCCGTGGGCCAGACACATATTCACCATATTCGGCAGTGTTTGAGATCGAGTAGTTCATGTTGGCGATGCCGCCTTCATAGATCAGGTCGACGATCAATTTGACTTCGTGCAGACATTCGAAATAGGCCATTTCTGGCGCGTAGCCAGCTTCAACCAGAGTTTCAAAGCCCATTCGGATCAACTCAACCAAGCCGCCACAGAGTACCGCTTGCTCACCAAAGAGGTCAGTTTCGCATTCTTCACGGAAGTTGGTTTCGATGATGCCAGAACGACCACCACCGATGGCGGAGCAATAGGACAGGCCGATTTCCAGCGCTTTTCCGGATGCGTCGTTGTTTACGGCAACAAGGCAAGGTACGCCACCGCCTTTGGTGTATTCGCCGCGCACAGTGTGACCCGGGCCTTTTGGCGCCATCATGATCACGTCGATACCCGCTTTTGGCTCGATTAAGCCAAAGTGAACATTCAAGCCGTGTGCGAATGCGATTGCAGCACCCTCACGGATGTTGTCATGCACATATTTTTTGTAGGTTTCAGCCTGCAATTCGTCTGGCATTGTAAACATGATCACGTCTGCCCAAGCCGCAGCTTCTGCAATGCCCATAGTCTTCAGGCCTTCGCCTTCAGCTTTTGCAATCGAGGCAGAGCCTTCGCGCAAAGCCACAACCAAATTTTTGGCGCCGCTGTCACGCAGGTTCAATGCGTGGGCGTGGCCTTGGCTGCCGTAGCCCAAGATCGCTACTTTTTTGTCTTTGATAAGATTTACATCGCAATCGCGATCATAATAAACGCGCATTTTGGCGTCCTTTCATGGTTTGTTGTCCTGCCCTGTTTCTATCAGCCCTTGTAAGATAAGATTAGAGTAAATTTACTTATATTTAGAAAGATATTAGAAATTTGTATTCTAATATGGATTATATTATAATATATTCATGCTTGATGATCTTGATCGGCGCATTCTGCGCTTTCTCCAATCTGACCCTGCGGCTCCAATGGCGGAGGTGGCGGAGCGCTGCCAATCGCAACCCGCCACCGTGGCGCGTCGCTTGGAGCGATTGAAGGCGCAGGGCATTTTGCGCGGGCAATATGCCGTGATTGACTGGGCGGTTTTGGGCTATGCGGTAGAAGTGAGCCTTCGATTCACGCTGGATAAAACCAATGCCAAAGCTTTTGACGAATTTTTGACAGCGGCGCGCGAAATCCGGCAGGTGATCGCAATTCAAACGTTTTTGGGCCGTGTAGATGTACGCCTATCGGTGATTGCCAAAGATATGGCTGACTACCAAAAGCTGTATCGCAATGAAATTTTGAACCTTCCCCATATCTTGGAACTGGAAGCCCTGATGCATGTGGCCACGCTGAAAACAGCGGAAGCCCTGCCGTTATGACGCCTTGGGATGATCTTGATTTTGCGCTGTTGCGGGCTCTGTCGCAAGATGCCACTCAATCTGCGGGTTCTTTGGGACGATTCTTGGGCCTAAGCCAGCCCGCGACTTGGCGGCGCATCAAGAGGTTGCAAGAGGCGGGTGTCTTGGAAGGCCGGCGGATCGATTTGGATGCAGAGGCACTTGGATTTGGGGTCACCGTCTTTCTTGGAGTAAAACTGGCCACCAAAGGGCGGGTGAGTTTGGAAGACTTTGAACGCGCGGTGACGGCCATCCCCGAAGTGCAAACGGTGCAGCATGTATTGGGCCTTTATGATTACCGGCTGCGGGTTGTGGCGCGGGATATTTCTGATTTTGAGCGGGTTTTGCGGCGTCGTATCATGGCATTGCCGGGCGTTGGGGATGTTGAGGCCAATGTGCTACTGAGTGAGGAACGCCTGAGCGGCCCTTTGTAAAACTGGTATGCTCCGCTCGGCATGCGAAAATAGACCGTGCATACCGGGACGAAGGAATTTATGTTGCGGTTAATGATATAGGAGTTTCCCAAATGCCCGCTTTGCTAAACACAGTCGATCCCGATGGCCTATTAGAATATTCAGTGGTTTTTACCGACCGGTCACTGAACCATATGAGCGCGAAATTCCAATGCGTGATGCGCGACATTTCATTGATTCTCAAAGAGGTTTATGCCGCTGATGCGGTGGCTTTGGTCCCCGGCGGAGGCACCTTCGCGATGGAAGCTATCGCACGCCAGATTGCGGTTGATAAGCGCGTGATGGTCCTGCGCAATGGATGGTTTTCCTTCCGTTGGTCGCAGATTTTTGAGGCAGGCGGAATTCCTGCAAGCGAAACAGTGATGAAGGCTCGGCGCACTGGCAACGATGCGAAAGCGTCCTTCGCCCCCGCCCCCATCGAAGAGGTGGTGGCCAAGATCTCTGCCGATCAACCGGATGTGGTCTTTGCCCCGCATGTGGAAACCTCCTCTGGAATGATATTGCCCGATGCCTATATCAAAGCGGTTACAGATGCTGTGCACGTTTATGGCGGGTTGTTCGTATTGGATTGTATCGCCTCTGGCTGTGCTTGGGTTGATATGCTCGCCACGGGCGTTGACCTTCTGATCTCTGCGCCGCAAAAAGGTTGGTCCGCCTCGCCCTCTGCGGGCATGGTAATGATGTCTGAGGCCGGAATGGCGGCAGTGAAAGCCAGCCAATCTAACAGTTTTTCTGTGGATTTGGGTAAGTGGTTGTCCATCATGGAAGCCTATGAAAACGGCGGTCATGCCTATCATGCGACGATGCCAACTGACGCACTCACTGCATTCCGCGATACGATGATTGAAACGAAAGCCTATGGGTTTGAGAAACTTGCAGCCGCGCAATGGGAGCAGGGCAATCGCGTTCGTGCGGCTTTGGCCGAGCGCGGCTTTGCGTCAGTGGCTGCCGATGGTTTTGGCGCGCCGGGAGTTGTAGTCAGCTTTGCTTCCAGCCAAGAAATGCAAACGGGCAAGCCCTTCGCAGCCTTAGGTCT
>Ga0302121_10000750_pt1 | contig 16826 bp, 16 predicted proteins | sample CB21_surface_MG_FD_203120 | JGI IMG/M metagenome (GOLD analysis project Ga0302121, IMG submission 203120) | Marine microbial communities from Western Arctic Ocean, Canada - CB21_surface | ecosystem: Environmental > Aquatic > Marine > Oceanic | place: Canada: Western Arctic Ocean | collected... | reverse complement strand
CAGTCAAAAAGATGTATTGAAAGCAGCCTTAAGTTTTCGAGGTAATACTTGGAGAAAATAGATTAAAACTATTTTTTTTCTTCCAAACTAAAAAATCACCAAGGATTACCTTCACTATCACTTGAGCAAGCGAAGATTAATAAAGCAGAAAGCTATGGGGCATTCATCCATAAATGTAAGTGTAACCAATTTAAAAGGTTTAGAAATAGCTGAACTGAAGGAGGAAGATATGCCTATGGTTTAGTCTCCTGATGGACCAATATATTTTGATGACCCAAAAGCTAATATTGGCCAGAATATTAGAGGTAATAATATTAATCCAACAGTATACCCTTCACTTTTTCCAAAGCTTTTTGAAGTAAGGTTTACTGCCCAAATTAAAAAAACAAAATTTAAATATGGTACACAAAATAACAACAACCAATACCAGGGTTTTCCAATGATTTTTAGCCAAACAAGTGTTGAGTATATAGGTATTATCGAAGCCCATCCTGGCTCATTTGCTTTGCTATATAAAAACCAAAAAGATAATACGGGTAAAAAAATAACTATTAAAATTAATAGAATTTGAGGCAGACCAATAGCTAATGAAATCATATATAAAGTTTTAATAAAAATACAAAAAAAATAAACTTCAGAAAGCTATGGGGCATTCATCTATAAATGTTAGTTTAACCTACTTACGTGGTTTAGAAATAGCAGAATTAAAGGAAGAAGATATGCCTATGGTTTAGTACGGATACTCTCTTAAATAATTTCCTGCCGGGAAGTAACGTGCAACAACATATATTTCACCGTTTTTGTTGACATAAGCACCCATACCAACTTTAATAGTTTTTTCCCAAATCATTTGTGTGTAATGACCTATCAACTTATTGGTATTTTTTCTATCACCGATTTTGGCATATTTATAATCTTTTTTTTCAGCTAACCAATCAATTGATGCGCGTTGAAATGGTTTGTCAGTTATTGATTCTGAATTGAATTCGTAATACAAGTTTTCCCCCTGTTGATTTCCATTACTATGCTCAAAGGTTTCAGTTCGGGCTAAATATTCAGCATAATTTTCAGCATCTTTTTGTAAGTCAGTAGACCATTCTAATTTTTTTATACCAAGAAGTAGTCTTTCTTGATTATGAACTATTAGTGCATTCATTAAATCTTTTTCATTTAATATTTTAGTTTGCCCAAAAGAGCTAAAAGAAATCAGTAAAGCGAGTGTGAATAGTATTTTCTTCATAACAAGTTAGTTTACTCAAATATAAGAAATGTAAGTTTAGGCTAAAGAGGTTAAGAAATTGCTGAATTGAAAGAAGAAGATATGCCTATGGAATAATACGAATTTATGATTAAATAGCTTTTTAAAGTAGTGCAGGAAAAGGTCCAGCAATTAAAGCCACAACAGCAACAACGCCATAAGCAATATATGCATATCTATTTAATCCTGTTTTCATATGATAGCTCTTATAGTGTTTCTTATTTTCTATGATTATGCCTTTATTATCAAAAATGACAGTTCTATTACTTTTTTTTGAACTACTATAATTATATATCCATATTTCTTGTTTTACTTGATTTTCAATCTTTGAAGGGTTGCCATACTTTGACTGGATTAATTCCTTAGCATTATTACTTTTAGAATACAAAGGCAAGTTGATAGTTTTGGGCGAGATGAAATGAGTTGGCGAGCAGCTGTATCCAAAAAAGATAACTGAAAGAAGAAGAAGTTTTTTCATAATCAAATATAATAAATGTTAGTTTAACCTATTTAAGAGGTTTAGAAATAGTTGAATTAAAAGAAGAAGACCTTCTCTTAATCTTTTGAATAATTTGTAGAACCAACTCTGAGATTATTGCATGAGGACATTGTTAGTATTTGATTGCCAGGTATAGTGCCTTCTGTTGTTTTAGTATAAGAGATTTGTATTTTACCTGAACTTGTTACAGACCAATTACCCCATGCGCTCATACCTCCAAACATGATTGTACTTGAGTTGAATGTTCCATCAGAAGAAAATTTCCATGCTCCACTGGGATTGCTACTTGAAGGGTAAACCCAGTCATAGCCTACAAGACAGCTTTTGGTTCCCTCAGTAGTTTCCACTGACGCTGAAGTTTTGCTTGAATCTGTTGCCTGAATATTAGGTTTTTTTTCTATTGAACTATCGCAACTGATAAAGCTAATAATTAAAATCGTGAATAGTATATTCTTCATAATAAGTTAGTTTAATCAAATATAAGAAATGTAAGTTTAACCTACTTAAGAGACTTAGAAATAACTGAACTAAAAGAATAAGATATGTTAGGTTTTACTAATCCTCAACTAAATTTTTAAACAAATCCAATATTTGGTTCGATAATTGGACTACGTTGTGTACAGAAATTTCCCAAGAATAATAATTTATTTTTGAGGATTTTTTTTAACTTTACTTTCAAATAATTAATAATGATAAAGAATATAGGATTAACCTCTAATTGTTTTGGTAAACTTTTAATATTGTTGTTATTTATTACAGTGAGTCAATTAAGTGCTCAAAACAAATATATTAAATGGATTGAAAAAAAACAGTACCAGCGAACTTCTAGAACTCTTCCAAAAGTTTTAGAAAAAAAGTCAGATAAGCCTATAGATTTAATGAATGCTTATTATGCTTTAGCTTTTTTGAAGAATCAACGTGAATACAAAGACTTTAGTACCATAACTGCATACCAAGATATTTTGATGGCATTTAAGTGTTATGAAGACGCTAAATTTATGGATCCTAAAAAACTTGCTAAAGATGACTTAAACCTAAATATGCTAAGGGAATATTTAGAAATTATTTGTAATAATGCTTTTGTTGATATAAGTGAAAAAGACACTATAGACGAGTATAACTACTTTTTAAATAATTTTAGTCGAATGAGTTATGATTTACGTATCAGAACTATTACACAACGCAACAAAAAAGCATTTTCTAACACAAAATTAACTGATACGGAAGCAGCATATATTAGTTATATTGAAACCTATCCCCGTACTGTGTTTATAAGTGAGGCTGTTAGTCTAAGAAATATGCGTGCTTATGAAAACTCACTAACCGATGATACTATAGCAGCCTACGAAAACTTCCTGGCTCGTTATAATAATGCAGATCAGGCCCCATTGGTACAAAGTCGAATTCACGAACTAGCCTTTTTAAAAGCTCAAAATCAAAATACCGCTGCAGCTTATTTAAAATTCTATAATAAATACATTGATAGCAAACAAGCAGAAAGAGCCTTTAAACGCTTTGAAGAATGCCAGTTTTTAGAGAATACTACTATTGGAAACTGGAGTAGCTATGTTAATTTTAGAAATACTTACAGCCAAAGCCCGTGGCGAAATGTAGCTAACGACTCTATTTATAACATAGCAGTTGCCAAAGAAATTCCAAGAGCTCTTGAATACACTATTCAAGAAGATTCTAGTTTTCACACTTTGGATAATATAACTACCTATTATAGATGGATATCTAAAGATGGGGAGTTATCAACACTAGAGAGGTTTGCTGAACAATTCCCTTACGACTACCAAAAAATTGAGGATTATGATACTGACCTATCCCTAGCAAAACTTGCATTTGATCTTTATTTAACCCAATCGTTACAACTTACAGAACGCAAGGGCACTGTTGCGAGCGATGAAATGGGTAAACGCCTACAGCGAGAAGGTGCAAAATCAGGCGCTATTCAAATTTCATTATCGTGGGATAATTTTAATGACCTTGACTTACATTGCATAGATCCACTTGGAAATGAGATTTATTTTTCACAAAAGACATCGCCATCAGGTGGGGAGTTAGATATTGATATGAATGCGAGGGCGCAGCATTCAATTGAGCCCGTTGAAAATATAAATTGGTCTGAAGGGAATGTTCCGGAAGGGGAATACATTGTTTCCGTAAAACATTATACAAACTATAACTGTGGATATAATTGCACAGACCCTACAAAATATCATATACGTGTAAAAAATGGCCTTTACACTAACGATTATCATGGAAGAATCTCAACTAATGATGATTTAACAGAGGTTGTTAAATTTAACTTTAAGCCTACTAAGTTTGGTGATATTGAAATCACAAGAAATAACAAGTTTAAATACATAGAATACATAAAAAAGGCAGCTCCAAAAGAACTGGCTTATGTTGCTCTTCAAAAAGTATTAGCAAATGATATTGAAAGCAAAAAATGGAAGCCTGCTTTAAAAGCTTTAAAAAAACTTAAACCTTATTTTAAGGGTTCAGAAAAAGTACAAAATCTAGAAACTATTTTGTCATCTGAATATGATCGTAGTATTCGAGCAGTTAATTTAACTGCAATTAATACATCTGGAGACGAGTATCAACCAGTGATCTCTGCGAATAATCAAATACTCTTTTTTTGTGGTAATAATCGTTACGATAACATAGGCATGGAAGATGTCTTTACTTCGTACGCGTCTGATAATTCATGGAGTAGTGCCTCACTTCAACAAACATTATCTTCATCAGAAAAAAATGATGCTTTTATGGCTATAAGTTCTGACGGGAATACAGCAATCTCTTTTCAGGATGGTAAGTTAGGTACCATTCAAAGAACTATAAACGGATGGTCTGAAATCAAAGACCTTCCAATTTCAATAAATACGGGCACTTGGAACGCAGATGCCATGATTAGTAGCGATAATACAACTATAATTTTTACTTCAACAAGAGAAATTGGTTACAACCACAGTAATTATAAAGAATATCATGCTACAGCAAATAAATATGCTTTAGATTTATTTGCTGTTCAAAAAAACAATTCTGGTGAGTGGGGAACTCCAGTGAATATGGGGGAGGTAATAAATACGCCCTACTCAGAACGTAGTCCATTTTTACACCCTGATATGAAAACTCTTTATTTTAGCTCTGATGGTCATGGCGGATTGGGAAATTATGATGTTTACAAAAGCACAAGGCAGGATGAAGATTGCTGGGATTGTTGGTCTAAACCCGTAAACATGGGTAAGGAAATAAACACAATTGATGACGATTGGGGTTATAAGATTTCAACCGATGGAAATAATGCATACTTTGCTAAGAAAGTCAAAGACGAGGACCATTTTGACTTATACACCCTTAATATACCTTATTACCTTCGCCCCGATTATGTCGCAACTATTTCCGGTAAAATAGAAGGTCTTGACAATCAAATCATTCCAGCAGAAATTGTTTGGGAAGATTTAGAAACTCAGAAGCAAATTGGAAGATCTCAAACTAACCCAGAAACAGGAGAGTACTTTATTGTTTTACCTATGGGTAAAATTTATGGCTATTATATAGATAAAGACGACTTCTTTCCGTTTTCTAGTAGTTTAGATCTTAGAGAAGAAACGGAAGCTATAAACTTAGATGAAAATATAAAAATTATTTCTTTTGAAGAGATGATTGTCAACCAAATACCGGTCCCTATTTCTAATTTATTTTTTGGCACCGGTAGTAATCGTTTACAGCGATTGTCATTTGCTGAACTAGATCGACTAGCTCGAATTTTAAATAAAACTCCGTTAAGAGTGGAAATTACCGGACATACAGATAATATAGGAAGTGAAGAGGTGAATTTAAATTTATCTCAAGAAAGAGCGGCTCGAGTAAAAAAATATTTAGTAAAAAAAGGATGCAATCCTGAACGAATAGAAACAGTTGGTAAAGGTGCTTCAGAGCCAGTCTCAGAAAACGAAACAACTGAGGGGAGACAAAAAAACCGAAGAGTTACTATTCGTTTTATAGAAAAAATAAGTAACTAAAGCTCCATCGATAAATATTTGGTGTGCAATTAAATAGAAGCTAATTATACTCGCTATACTTGTTGAGGAAAATATGCCTATGGTTTAGATTATTGGTTTTAATTCACAACTATCTTTTTCGTTATTTTTTGTGGTCCATCTGAAATTTGAAGTAGATAAATACCTGATTGTGTGTTAGTTAGGGATATAACTTCCTCAAATCTTATATTAGTAGTATAATTATTTTTATAAATCATCCTTCCTCTTATATCATAAACTTGGACTGAAATATTTTTTCCTGACCTTGTATTAAATCCAACAGTGAATGATCCGTTATTAGGATTTGGAAAAATCCGAAGGTTGTCTAGCTCTATATCTCCTGTATTCAATGATGATTCTGAACAAATTTCTATAGAATAATCGTTTAAAATACCAGTATCTCCAATATGATAGTCATAAATTTCTATAAGCCAAGTTCCTGCAGCACTTAGTTCATCAAAATTGGATAAAGGAGTATTTCCTGATTGGTATGTACCTATAGTAGGGCTTCCACAAACAATTGCAGATGTTGATTCATCGTCAAATGTAATGTCTAAATTATCATCACTTCCACAATTTCTATCGAATACAACCGATTGTGTTCCGTCTGGATGTTTCAATATGATTACTAAGTCGTTTATGTAAGTATGGGCTATGTCAATATTAAAATTTAGATCTGATATCGTTACATCATCCGTGATATTTAGACTCAATACTAGTGGATTGCCAGCATTATTGGCTGCTATTCCATCTGGTATTTCTAAATTTAAAGATACTTCAGAGACAAATGTCTCACATACTTCCTGCAGGCCTACAGTTATATTTTGAGTGTTGATATTAAAGAAAATATTAGATGTTGCGACTACCATTACCCTAGAGCTGCTTGAAGATACATTAGGAACAGTAATATCGTGAATTCCGTCATTTAGCACTCCTGCTGCTAAAACAGTATCATATCTAACCCCATATTTCGAAAATAAAATATCTACATTCATTTCATTAATCCCATTAGACGTGGTGCCAGCAACATCCCAAGTGATCGTTTCAGTAGAACCTACTATCCACGACTGTCCATTAATGTTTTGAGAAGTTACCAAAAATGGGCCAGCGGCAGATTTAACTGTAGCTAACATTTGTGCTGAAGCTGTTTGTCCACCTCTAGTATCATTATCTCTGACAGTCAGTTTAAAGTTTATGTCACGATCTACAGAAGCTAATTTTTCCCAATCTGAAGACACACCACCATTTGATAAAATATCAGATATTTTTGGAATATGCCTTATTGGTGAGGCTGTAGCCTCAAAAGAGCGAACAAGGGGTCCGTCAAAATTGGTTTCTATAGGGTTGCCCGCAGGGCCCAAGTCGTATTGTTCCCAATTAAAAGTATGTGACATTGTTCCATCTATATCTGCTGAGCTACCGGTGAGCTTGTATGGAGTAGATGCTGGAATATTGTAATTGTTACCTGCGCTTACTGTTGGAGCGGAGTTTCCAGTGGCCATCTGAATAGCACAGGTACTGTTTCCTATTGTGATATTATCCCACATCATTTGTAAGCTTTTTTGATGAAAATAAGCATCACTATTAGATTGAACATTTTGTGGGGAACACAAACCAGCATAAGCCATTATTGTTGAGCCACTTCCAGGCTCGTATGCATTAGAACCTGATCTATTTGAACCGCAACCACCACCATCACCATTAAATGTGTGCGGTGCACCAAATTGATGACCAAGCTCGTGGGCAACATAATCAACGTCATAGGAATCTCCAACCGGGTTACTTGACCCAGTAACTCCTCTAGCTTTGCTACTTGTGCAAGGAGAGTTTAGAGCAGCTAAGCCACCTCCTCCTGTGGAAAATGTATGACCAATGTCATAATTATTCCATCCAATAATATCATCAATTACAGTTTGACTCTCATTAATTAAACTCCCTGAATTGTTGTTTGAGAAGTTGTCAGAATCAATAAAAATAATGTTTTCATTATTAGCAACGATTGTCATCGTTAGTGATAAATCCCTTTCATAAATAAAGTTATTTCGATTTATAGTCACTACCATTGCAGCTAGCACTGCTGCTTTTTTTTCTAGCTGAGAGCTCGTAGACAATAGGCCTGCAGCGTTCCAATGAAATTCCGAGTATTCTATAGTGCATGCTAAAGCTAGTCTAAATTCACGCATAATACCATCATTGGCATTAAAATTTGATATAGTTCTTTGCTCTAGGTTTATTTGATTGTTATCAAACCCACATGACCAATCTGAATCAAGAGGGGGTAAATCCTTTTTTGAATAAACTATATATGAAATTGCATCATTTGAGTATGGATCAATGAATTCTGTTCCTGAACCAGAAATATAAGATATGGTATGAAGACCCTTGGGAGTGATACTAAATCTAATTGTATTGGATGGATTTTTAATACTTTTACCTATGTAAGTCTTAATTTCAGGGTGTTTTTCTTGTAGCAGACTATCCAAAACAGAGGCCTCTGAAATAACATATGTTTCAAATGAATTATCAGAAGTTGGAAAATCTAAAAGTTTGACATCATTATTTGTTTTGTTTTTTCTTTGGGGAGTGTCTTCTAAATAATATTTCAATGACTCAATATCCAAATTATAATAGTATGCTTTTGTTGGTTGTGTTTTTCTAAATTTGAGATCCTTCTTTGAATAATTTTCTTTTGTAGTTCTAGTCCAAAATGTTTTGGGATTTTGTGAGAAGGAAAATGATGAAAATATAAAAAATAAGAACACCAATAGTTTTTTAGTATAATTGTATCTCATGGTATTATTGTTTTTGATTTTTATAAATTTACAATTAAATTATAATGAGTAAATATATGTTAAAAACCATAAGTTTAATTTTTTATTTATCACTTATTTGTGTGTTTCTCATAAACTGTAAATCAATTATTTATAAAAAAAATAAAACTGATTTTACTGTTTATAATATTTCAGATTGTCCTGAGGACGGCACTTGTTTATTAGAAATTATTGAAAATAAGCATGTAAAAATTCAAAAGGATGAATTTGATAAATCATATATAATTTTTGAAGAAAATGAATCTACGTCAGTATTGAAGTTTAATTATAAACGTGATACAGTTAAGGGGGTTGCAGACCAAGGTTACCAAGAATTGATTTATTTAAATATTAACAATGATATGAAAGAAATAGCTTTAATTGGTGAGTCCTTATCTGATGTTGGTGTAATTTTTGGGCGATTATGTTTTTGTCGAGAAAACACAGGTTATTTTAAAGTTGAAGATGGAAATCTAAAAATTAAAAAATTAAAAAAAACGGGTTATAAACTAGATTTATCTTTTAAAATTAAAGATATGCCACAAATTATAAGCTCTATTAGTGAGACATTTTATTATTAATTATTTGAAATTTAATTCACGTAAATTTTCTGCAAAAATCCATTAGCAAAATAATTTGTTCCTTTAGAAAGTTTTAAAATCTCCTCTCATTTCCTTTAATTCGGTAACAGCGACAAAGATGGGTTCCCTTTTTTCCTTGTCCCAAATCTTTACGTTTAGACGGCCAACCAGATCTTCATAACATGATTTAAATAGTTTTAATTTTCAATTTTAAAGATAAAAAAACTTTCGAGTTGGTTTTTATCAGCCTATTACTGTGCTAAAGTAATGACAGGATTAAATAGACTGATTGACAAATCATCTACCATTTGATGAGAAGTGTTGGTAGTCTTTTGAGTATTTCCAATTGCCACCCCATTTCCAGCCTATTTTTTGAAAATACTTTATAATATTTGAGCCTTTAGTTATTGTCCCTTTTTCATTAATATTATAAGTAGCTCCCTTGGGATAAACCTTTGATTTTCTAGAATAAAATGGATTTTGAAATGGATTTATATCAATAGCTAGCCCTTTTGAGTGCTCTGATGTTTGGCCATTTTGACTTTTTCTAAAATTAAAACAACTGGTATTATTGGCTTTCATTGATTTAGAATCACTCCAATTAAAATGATGTACTGGGATCACAGAGAAAATTGGAAATTTGTCTTTTAGTAACATTTCAAAAACAGATTTTATTTTATCTGCAAATAAATAATGACAAACTACTTGGCCTTGATGAATTTTATTGTCAAACCCATAGTAAAAAACAGTAATTATAGTTTGACTTTTAACAACTTTGTTAGGGATTATTCTGCCAGAGAAAACTTCTATTCTTGAGAAATTAGCATCAATAATTGTATCATTACTAGCTTGAGTGCTGAAGGAATATAGTAATGATAAAAATAGAATTATTCTCATTTAAAATAAATTTTATTAAATTTAGCTAAAATTTAGCTAAAATTAAAAATATGGAAACTATAATTAATAAGTTTTTTAGCAAAAAAGTATTTATTTCTTTTCTTCTTTTATTCAGTGCTCTGAACATCAGCTGCGAAGAATACCTAGTTTGGAAATGGAGACCTTCTGGTGATGCCGACAAGTCCTTATTGTCACAAACTAAGCACCCTGTTCCAGAAAATTTTGGTAATGAACGGGTCGCTGAGTTCTATCCAATCGGGTGGTCTAAATCTGCTAATTTTGCTTATATGGTTTATTCCCAATACCCTTTCAAGGGAGGTAATTGGACTTTAGTAATCCAAAATACTAAAACAGATAAGATATTATATTCGATTGGTTTTGAAGAGGAGGAGGATAGTCCATATATTGATAACCCCGTCGACTCCTGGCCTCAAATTTACAGAAAAGTTAGACGCTATTTAGATAGGCATCAGATAGAGCCCCAAAGAGAGTTCTATAAATTTACAGGTATCTCAACACAAAGTGGTTTTGATTATAAAATATCTTATCGCAAAAAAACAGGTGTTGCGGATATGTCATATGGAAGATCTGAAGAAATTATTGGTTATAGAGTAAAAGTTTATAATGGTAATCGATCCAAAACTATAACTAATTATAAGATTGTTAATGATGCTTTGAATGGTGGGTCACATCTAAGTGACATTGCTTTTTTTGGTGCAATTGAAAGCCCATTTGAAGACAGAATTGTTGTGGTAACTTCATTTAAAATATATGACTATCAAAACGATTATGCTGGTACAGCTTTAGCAATCGCAGGGTGTAAATTAAATACCGGATTTAAATAGCTCAAAATATATTTCACTGGCCAAAATTTAAAAGCTGTTAGTTAACTCTGTTTTAGAGGATAGAGCAGTAGTTAGCTTGTCTGGCTCATAACCCGAAGGTCACTGTAACCGTTTTTTCTATTTAATATCCTTATATTGTTTACAATTATATTTGATAAAATAAAATAGATCAAATTTTTTAGTCCATTTCGTGAAAATTCCAAGGGAAATTTTGATTATTTTAAAATGGTTTTTTTTTAATAAAAAAAAACTAAATTTGATATCTAACTAAACTCTTATTTATTATGCAAAACAGCAATTCTAACATTGTCAATGAAGTTAAAACAGAAGATTTTAACTCAAAAAAACATTTATTAAACGCCACACTAGGGTCGCTTTATTATCTATTTTTATACATACCATTTATCTTACCTTTTAAGATTTGGAGTAAAGCAGCTACCCGTGTAAGTCTAATGTGGGAAGAAAAAAAATTAATGTATGATGAAAATAACAACAAGTATCCCCTGTTTTTGTTTTACTTCAATTACATTGTAAATTTCCTTTTTGATGCAGCAATATTTTTAGCATGGCCATTAGGTTTTATTTTTTCAACTTTCTTATTTATTGTTAATTATGAATATACTCCTTTTATTGAAGGATATCTATATGTTTTATCATGCGTGTATGTATCAGTGTTAATTACTAAACTACAAAAAGAAATTTTGTTTTTTATAATTAATAACTTGCTAACCTGGTTATTTGACGTTATAAGAAATATAGGAAAACTCATCAAAAATGGTTGGCTATTGAATTTTGTTTATAGAAATAAAACTAACAATTCTATGTAATCGTTTTATCAACTCAAAATTTTCTTTGAGCTATACTTATGTTCGATATTTCAAAGGGGTTGTCTACCAAAATAATAAAACGGTTATACTTTTATAAAGTGTAACCGTTTTTTATATTTATGCACAATAAGAAAAAGAAGTAGTCGTTTAAAAAAACAGAATCTGATAAATGTTGATAACGTTGAGAATCAAAATAATGGTGAGCGATCAGCCGTATTAAAAATTGATATTGATACATCTAGTCTCCTAGAATAGAAATTATCTTAACTTGTATTTGGTATACTGATTTGTGAGCCTTGAAAATAAGAGGATCTCAAAAAACTGAATTGGAAGAGAAGAATTTGAAATGCTAAATTAGGGAAAAGACTATCGGAATCATCAATTAAATAACGCCCTGGGGACATTATAAACATCCCAAATCCCGTCATACCAAACGTCAGTTGAAAAAGCTTCAAGCTCAACAATATACCATTTGCCATAATTTCTCTTTAACAGGCCCTCTACGTGGCAACAATCGTCATAATCATTTGTTCTAACCTCTCTTCGGTCTTTTCTAACAGCAGTTCCTTGGAACCAAGCATATTGACTAGAGACGTTCAGCGTATTCACAATAAAAATGAATTCTTGTTTGTAATCTTGATACAAAGAAGCTCTTAGAATGTCTAGAATTAAAGTCCGCTCCTTGGTGTTGCCTGATGTTTTCTTTTTTAAGCTTTCAATTTTTTGCCCAAAGGTGCTAAAAGAAACAAGTAAAGCGAGTGTAAAAAATATATTCTTCATAATAAGTTCGTTTACTCAAATATAAGAAATTAATGACAATTCAAAGACTTGCTCACTAAAGTTCAATAGTATCGTTTAAATTCAACTAAAATACATCTTTCTTATAAGTAGCTAGTCTACCTTTTTATACTTGATCTCAAAAATCATCACACTATTTCCTCCCCCTTTTTTAGCTTTCCCCTGTGATGTAACTATAACATACTTACCATCATCACTAACTCCTAACCCTACAGGGTAACTATCAACAAGACAAGTAGAAATGATCTTCATATCTTTTGTTCTTACCACTACAATCTTACTATCATTGTTAACTGCCACAAAAAGATATCGGCCTGTTGGATCTACTTCAATTGTCCTCGCTCCATACCCTACAAAGACTTCCTCCCATTTATTATAATCGTCATCAATATTATTTTCAATATGGGTTATGAATGAATCTATATTAGTTTTCTGAATGTATCCCGATTTGTTAATACTCAAATAGAAATTTTTATCTTTAATTATTAGATGCCTCATATTATTTCTCATTCCAGAAACTGATCCAATATATTTACCATTATCTGAATCTATAACTGCAATCGAACTCTTTCCCATTTTTCCAATTAAAATATATCTATTATCAGATGTAAAGACAGTGCCTCTTAAACAATTATGGCACTTCTGATCTCTATTTACCTTTTCTCCTATCTCAAAATTTAATTTAGGTTTATAATCAATAATTATACTTTCTTTAAATTTAAAATTAGATGGGTTTTCTGAAGAAATATCTACAAGTATCACAGTATTGTCTCCCCAATGTGTTATTGCAATTGTTTTATTATCCGGGGAACAACTTATCATTTTTGGTAAAGCTCCTGTAGGAAGGACTCTAATAATGGAATCTGTTTCTGTATCAATCACACAAACTGCAGAAGGATCAATCGCATTTAAATCATATGATCGCCTATAATATGTTACCCATAGATATCGCCCATCATGAGAGAAACAGCCTTCTACTGGTTTTCCCTTAAAAGAATTAAGATCATACTTTTTTGTTCTAAATATATAATCTTCTGTTTCATCTTTATTAAATAAATACTGATTTTCTTTTCCAAATACATGTTGAATATCTTTGATCTTAACAAAATCGTCAGTTGAATAAACTGAAGTTGTATGCCCTTCAAGAGAATGAATATAAAATTTATTTTTAGCAGTTAAAATATTTACTGATTTAGGAGAATTAATGCTTCTATCATACGTATCTCCACCCGAATTTAAAGATTTATTGTAATGCTGAATCCTATGTGTTAACTTAAGTATTACTTCAGCATCTTTGGGAGCTGATACATCTCCAATATTTATATTAACTCTATCTTGCGAGAAACCATGCTTGCAAAGAGTAAATAATATGCAAATAAGAATTTTTTTTAGATACATTTAAATAATATATAATTTAATAAAGGCAAAAATTTCTTATAATTGCACAAGTTTTGCTAAAATTAAATTGTTTATACCAAATATATGAAATCAAATGAATATATATTGAAAATATTCGGTTCTTACGTTTAAGTGATTTAACTCTAAATTTAATTGGTCTGATTTATTTTTGTTTAAACCTCAATAAACATTTATAAATATATAACTGAGATTATTTTTATAAAACAAAAACTATTTGATAGTTTTATAAAAATTGTAAGCTTTATCCGTATTTTTGAGTTGATTCCAAGCTATTTTTAATTACTAAAATATATAACCATGCGCCATTTATTAAAATTATTTTTGTTTTCAAGTATTTCTGTAATGAGTCAAACCAATGCAGAACAAGAAAATATTATAGAAAAAAGTTATTCTTTAACTGCTGTTGGTGATATAATGATTGGAACTAACTATCCATCTGATAACTATTTGCCCCCAAATGATGGTGTTGGTTTTTTTGATTCTGTTTCAGAAATATTAAATAAATCTGATATTACTTTTGGTAATCTAGAGGGAGTTATAATGTCAGAAAATATTTCACCTAGAAAGAGATGTAAAAACCCAAAAAATTGTTATGTATTTAAGATGCCTGATAATTATGTGAATCATATTAAAAATGCGGGGTTTAACCTTTTAAGTATAGCTAATAATCACATAAATGACTTCGGATCCAAGGGTGTTTTAAATACCACTAAACTATTGGATGAATCTGAAATTTCTTATGCAGGAACACTCACTAGCCCCACAACCATAATTAATTTTAAAGATATCAAAATTGGTTTCTGTGCATTTTCTCCAAATTATGGAACTGTCAATATAAACGACTTAAAAAATGCTAAAAAAATTGTCTCAGACTTAAACGGTAAAGTTGATATTGTAATCGTATCATTTCATGCTGGAGGTGAGGGAGAAAATTTTCAACATATATCAAATAAAAATGAATTTTATCTTGGAGAGAACAGAGGAAATCCATATTTATTTGCAAGACAAATGATTGACGAAGGAGCTGATATAATATTAGGTCATGGTCCACATGTAACCCGTGCAATAGATATATACAAAAATAAGTTTATTGCATACAGTTTAGGGAACTTTGCTACTTACGGAAGGTTTAGTTTAAGAGGGCCAAAAGGTATATCCCCAATAGTTGAAATTAAATTTGATGGTAAAGGTGATTTTATATCTGGAAAAATAACCTCTATCAAACTGGTTAATGGCGGTATTCCTGTCATTGATAATAAAAATTCTGCCCTCCAAATTATTAAAGATTTAGTAAAAGAGGATCTTCCAGATAGCATGATTAGAATCAGCAATAATGGAGAATTTTTTAAACACTAATTTTTTCTTTAACTTTATATTACACAACCAACAAAACGAATAAGATATAACCATTTTTTTATTTTGATAATACATTTTTTGATAAAAAAAAATTTCATATAATTGCACAATATTTGCTAAAATCAAATTATTTAAGCCATTTATGAAATCAAATAAATCTATATTGAAAATATTTTGTTTTATGTTCTGTTGTTGTTTTTGTAATTTCAATAGTTTTTCTCAAAATAAGCCAAAGTTAGTTGTAGATACAATTACTAGTAGTAAATATAATATCATTCTATTTGATAATAAAACCTGGGAATATCTTACTGTTGAAAAGAGAAAAAACTATTTAAAAGTTTTTGCAGATACATCATCTATTTTCACCAAGAATTGGAAAAATAGAACTTTTGCTTACAAAGACAAATCTCCTCCTGATAGCGTTTTAATTACATATCTAGACGGTAACGACAAATATGTTATCCCTGTTATAGATAGAATTAATTCAGGGTTTAAACATCGAAATGGTAAATTCCATAAAGGACTCGATATACACCTAACAAAAACGACGCCAGTTAAGGCTGCTTTTAATGGTAAAGTTAGGTATGCTAGATTTAATACAGGCGGTTATGGTAATCTTGTGATCATAAGGCATTTTAATGGATTAGAAACATATTATGCGCATTTAAGCAGACTTGCCGTTCAAGAGAATCAACTTGTTCAAGCAGGCAAAGTTATTGGATTAGGTGGAAATACAGGTGCAGAATGGTCAGGCCCTCATTTGCACTTTGAGGTTAGATATCATGATTTTGCTTTTGACCCTGAAAAGATGTTCTCAATAAAAGACTCTTTATTGTTAGGTGACAAGATATTATTAAAGAAAGCTGACTTTCACTCTTCTATAGCCGCATCAAGAAAATATCATACGATTAAGTCTGGGCAGACACTATCACATTTAGCTGTTCGTTATAGTACCACCGTATCAAAAATATTAAAAATCAATCGTAAACTTGATATGAATTCTATCATCGGTATTGGAATGAAGATACGTGTCAGATAATAGCAAATGTAATTTTGATGAAAAAGATCAAATCTGATTTTTTCGACTGTTTTGGCTAAAAATGGCCAATGAATCTTTATTTTTTTATTTTACTAATAAGTTTTTATACGAGCGAATAACACTAATAGTAGTCCAAAAAAAAACAAAGAGAACTTGGTGCGTAGATCCTCCTTATGCGCAACATTAATAGCTTTTATATGAGCAGGGTTAAAAGAATTGGGAGTACCCAAACCCTCAAGAATCACAAAGAATTTATTGTTGGGTAGGGGTCTCTCTAGAAAAAATTTATTTTTAGAAAAATCATTACCCCATGAAACACTATCAACTAATTTGTCTTCACTGTCCAGTAAATATAGAGACTCTCTTTGGGTCTTACTTAACAAAGAATTAGGGAGCTTAGTTACATGTATGTCTTGAATATTAGTTTTTGATAAAAGCGTTTTAT
>Ga0302121_10000744_pt1 | contig 16913 bp, 10 predicted proteins | sample CB21_surface_MG_FD_203120 | JGI IMG/M metagenome (GOLD analysis project Ga0302121, IMG submission 203120) | Marine microbial communities from Western Arctic Ocean, Canada - CB21_surface | ecosystem: Environmental > Aquatic > Marine > Oceanic | place: Canada: Western Arctic Ocean | collected... | reverse complement strand
ATCCTAATATTTTAACCCCTTGTGAAGAGATGAAAGCTGAGTGTGCCAAGCTCGACAAGGGTATGAAAGAGGATTGTTCTGGGTGCATAGATACGGTAATCCCACCCGGAGGTGGTGGCCCCACCCCTCCGACCACTTCAGAGTTGCCCTCGTTTATCCCTCAAAGTGCGCTAAACGTAATAACACAAGAAAAGCCGGAATTAGTGAATATAGATTACCTGTACGATATAGGCGGAGACAGTATTTTTGCCCCTAATATGCAAGGACTAGATGAAGACGGTAATGTAGGACCAGCCTTAGATGGCAACCCTTACAGGACGAGCGCCAAAAAAGGCGGTATGATACGTAACCAAAATGCGGTAGACACCATACTGGAACTACTAAAAGGAAAGTAAGATGGTCGATACAACGATACCCGAATACCAAGGAATTCGGAGTGTAGTCCCCGGAACATACGACCCTACAAGGCGTGCGGGTAGTGGTGGACAACGCTATTTTACAGACATGCAATATGTTCCCGGCCCTAGTTTTAGAGGAGATAGAGCAACATACGACATAAAAAACTATCTTGAAGCTAATCCAGATTTAGCAGCATCCTACGCGCTAAACAAAGACGCTTTAATCGCGGGTGGGGATGAAAGGTACGAGACACTAGAAGGTTTTGGTAAGGCCCACTACGAGGATTTTGGGAAATGGGAAAATCGACCTATGACCCTCGACCCTAGTGGTTCTCCAACAGGTGTAGCTCAAGCAGCTGCTGATGCACAGGCTCTGGAACTTCAAACACAGAATGCCGCTAACCCCGCACGCCAAGGACTACCTAGCTTGCAACGTGTTACTGACAGCATTATTAACAAAGATATTGGGGATATTCGCGCAGCAGATGCTACTGACAGGCAAAAAATAAACCAAGGGATAGGGTACATGAATCAGAATGCGGTATCTCCTTACCGTCTTTCAACAGCTACTAAGACTCCTTTGGCTAATATTCAACAGACAATGGCCCCTTTTTACCAGACCGATGCCGAAGTGGGGTCGCAAACCAGCCCTAATGCAGGAATTCAATCGGCGTTGCGGGATGCTATTATTGAGTCGCAAGTGCGCCCTTACCGTAATCCGTTAAGCGGTATACCCGTAGATGGGGACTACTCGACAGAAGAATTGACCTCAGTTACAGAGTTGCTTAACAATGGGCAAGTTACAATAGAACAGCTAGCTACTTACTTTAACCGTCCTGTAGAAGAAGTGCGGCAGTACTATAGAGAACAAGGTAATCGTCAAGGTTTTAATAGCGGTGGTTTAGCGGAATTAGGGGGTCGTGGTATGTACCTTGGAGGCTCTACCGACGGAATGGCTGACAGCATACCTGCTTCTATAAATAATAATCAACCAGCTAGACTTAGTGATGGGGAATTTGTAGTTCCTGCTGATGTAGTTAGCCATTTAGGTAACGGGAATTCAGATTCTGGCGCAAAACAGCTTTACGGGATGATGGATAGAGTACGTCAAGCACGCACGGGCATGAAAGAACAAGGCCGCGAAATAAACCCCAATAAATTTTTAGCATAAGGAGACGACAATGCCCGATCCAGTAGGTCAGATAGCAGGAACCCAACAATCCTTATCCGATTGGGCTGCCCCCTATGTAACCGACCTTATAGGCAAAGGGAAGGCACTAGGCGAACAAGCATATACAGGCTATAGCGGCCCTTTAACTGCTGGGCAATCAAATTTACAAACACAAGCTTTTCAAGGAATTGGAAGTCTTGGCGTACCAACAGCTCAAATGGGGGCTTTTACACCTACTTCGTTTACGTCTGGCAATACTGCTCAACAGTATATGAACCCCTACCTACAGTCTTCGTTGCAGCCTCAAATACTGGAAGCCCAGCGCCAAGCCGAAATACAACAAATGCAGAATGCCTCTCGATTGGGTAAAGCTGGTGCCTATGGGGGTTCTCGCCAAGCGGTTATTAACGCGGAAAGCCAACGTAACTTACTTCGTAACCTTGGGGATATTACAGCTACTGGGTACAACACAGCGTATGACAGGGGGCAAGATCAGTTTAATACAGAGCAAGCCTTAGCACGCGGCGTGCAAGGGGACACTAACACTTACGGATTAAGAGCGTTAGGCGCACAGCAAGACGCGGGTGCTATAGCAAGGGGCATCGAGGGAGAAGGTATTGCTGCGGATATGGCTCAGTTTGAAGAGCAACGTGATTTCCCTTACAAACAAGTACAGTATCAACAATCCTTACTTCAAGGACTGCCTGTGGAAGCTATGTCTCGTGACTATATCGAGCCTTCGCAACTGTCAGAACTTCTTGGTTACGGAGGCACATTAGCCGCAATACTTGAAAAATTGGGGATAGTAAACAATGATTAACCAACCCTTAGACCAACAAATTGATAACGCCGAAGGTTTAGGTATCCGCCAACTGATGCAGATGCAGCAAACTAATCCTGAGTTAGTAGTGGGCGTGGCTCTTGAGAACCTAAAACAAGAGCTAATGGCGGGTGAACGCCAACGTCAAATGGACATGATGAAGGACAGCGCATCCCCGGACGTAATCGGCCAAACTTACAACGAAGTGGCGGCAATGATGGGTGGTGGAGGTCAAGCTCCTATGGGTCAAGCTCCTATGGGGCTACCCGGATTACCTACAGACAATATGGCTATGCAAACGGCAGCTCAAGGTGGAATTATTGGGTATGAAGAAGGTGGCCTCTTAGACGGAGTAGATAACTACATTAGCCAGTACAAACAATATATAGCTGGTCTTGCAAGTGCCTCCACAGAAGAAGAAAAACAAGAAAGAAGAAGGCTGTGGAGAATAATACAAGACAGTTTCGACCCAACGATTGTGACCGAAGCCCATCAAAAAATGAGTACAGAAGGGCAATCAGGCATGGACGGCATGGCTGGCGGCGGTATTGTTTCTTTACGGAAAGGGGGTTTTCTAGCGATAGGAGATGAGACAGAGGCTGGAGAAACTATTGTAGCTATGGCTGGGCCTAACGGCGATATTCCAGTAACAGACAAAGAATTGATAGCGTTTAGAGAGTCTGGTCTGCTACCCCCTAACCGTAACGCTACATTTGACGATAACGAGACATTTTTAGATGCCGAAGGAACTATATCCGATCAAGACTACAATCGGCGTATGATGAATGAAAAACTTAGAGGGAATGCTCAAGACAGTTCCCAAAGCGTGGTAGACGCTTATCTAGGGAATGACGGTGAAGGTATTGCTAGCGTTGTTCCGCCGTCGGAAAGTGCTGACCCGCAAGGGCAAGGTATTCCTTCTTCTTTAGATACTAGCGTTGATAATACCCAGACCACAGAAATCTATGGAGGTGACGGGCCAGATTTTTTTGAGTCTATGACTAAGAGCTATGAAGAAGACCCTGTAAACTTTGCGGCTAACTCCCTTATGACTCTAAGCGCGGCTGTACCTGCGCTTAGACTGACTAGAGGACTTCTTGGCCTCGCTGCAAGAAATAAATCATTATCACTATTCATGGCCGGTTTAGGGACGAAAATATACAACAGCGACTATGTGCAAGAGCAACTTAAAACGCTTGATTTGGGGGAAGACCTCGAAGCAGTAACCACAGAAATTGCGAAGGCTACCGACACAGGAACCTCTATAGATATAACCGAGGGGGACAGTCAAGCTCCTCGTTCGGATGAAGAAACACTTACAGAAATAGCACGCGCTATAAAGGACGGTTCAGCAAGTCCTAGAGTAAGCAGCCCAGAGGGCAATACAGACGATAAAGAAGGCGGAAACAATTGGCTAGGCAAAACTATGGGCGTGTTAGAGCTGTTAGGTCAAGGTGCGGGTGCTTCTAAAGGGTACGAGTTTAGCAAGATCAACGAAGCAGAAGCGGCTAAACAAGCACTTACTGAAGCTAATGAGTTCGACATGGAGAAGCAACAAGCGCTTCTTGACCAACGTACAGATGAACGATCAATGCTTTTAGACCAGCAACGGCTTATAGCTAGAGCTGAAGCAATGACTGACGCACGCGCAGACGTAATGATGGCAATTCAACTTAGTCCGGAAAGAAAAATTGCGAAAGAAAAAATTGAAAATGAAAATGATGGCGGGTTCTTTGGCTTTAAAGATCAAGATGCTATTGACATTGCCCTTGCAGAATGGGATGCCGCCAGATTCAAAGAAAAATTAGCCGAAGTAGGTGAATATTTCGATGAAAAAACGCTACAAGTGCGTAAAGGCCCATCCGCAGACACCGCAGGAAGCCAGTATACTATTACTGAATCGAACTAGTTATGCCTGAATACACTATTCAAGATGCAGAAACTGGGAAAGAAATAAAAGTAAATGGCCCTAGCCCGCCTACGCCTGCGGATATGGAAGCCTTATTTGCTAGGTATTATGAAAGCAACCCAAGTAGACCTGAACGCAAGAGTACCGTTGGGGAAGAGGCAATGCGTGGTTTACGCACCTCTGCATCTGCGGCACGCACAGGTATTCTTAGCGCGTTAGGGAATGAAGAAGCCCAACGCGAAGCTGCACTAGCCGGTATGGACCGCTCCGAAGATATTGCCCAATCCTACGGACAAGCTCCCGGTTTCGCTCCCGTGCAAGAAAAATACAAAGAAGAAGGATTACTCGCGGCAATAGGGGAAGGAATTGCACAGATACCTAGGAGTCTTGCCCAACAATCTGGTCCTATAGCTTCTTTTATAGGTGGTGCTAAAGCAGGAGCTACGCTCATGCCTAGCCCTCAACTTAAACCTGTCGCAGGAATTGTAGGTGGTGCGTTGGCACTTACCCCTCAGTTCCTTGGTTTTAACATAGAACGGCAGGTGCAGGAGCAGATAAACCAAGGCGTAGCTCCAGAAAATACTGAAATCGACTTTGATTTGGCCCTTAAAGCGGCTGTCGCTCAAGGCGGTATTGAATCTGCGGGACAAGCTTTTGTACTGGGTAAAGGACTATTACGGAGCATTGTAGGTGGGAATAAAGGGCGTACTTTTAGTGCAACGGATACGAACAAACTTATTAGGGCTTCTGAAAGAACTCTATTTGGAGCGGCTCGTGTTGGAGGGGTAAAAGGTACAGCGGCAGAAATGCCAGTAGAAGTAGCACAACAAGTTATAGAAAGGTACCAAGCCGGTATAGAAGTAATCTCAGATGAAGCTCTTGCCGAATATGGTGAAGCTGCGTTCTTAGCAGCTACTGTGGGCGGTACTCTTGGAAGTATAGGTGGAGTTAGTGAGCGAGTAGGCTCTCGTTTAGAGTTAGACGCGCAAACACGGCGTGATGCCGCCGCTACAGCAACTCCTGAAGACGTGGTGGAGGCAGCTATTGCTGCGGATGCTGCTGAAGCTGAAACGGAGGTTGTTGTCGATGAAGCTTTTGGAGAACCCGGAAGCGAAGGTTTTCCCGGAGAAACCCCCGAAGATATTGCACGAGAAAATAATGCAAAGCCTGTAACCGCGCCTGTGGTTGTTGATGGGGCTGAGACTGAAGTTGTTGGTACTGAGGTTGTTGATGGGGCTGAGACTGAAGTTGTTGGTACTGAGGTTGTTGATGGGGCTGAGGTTGTTGGTGGGGCTGAGACTGAGGTTGACGCTATTACCGAAAAAGCTGTTAAGGAAGCTCTTGATGCCCCCAACACTTTTGACACTGATGTCCAAACCGCTGTTAGCGAGGTTACGGGTGGCTCTAGTGAAACTGCAACCCCTCTCCTTACTCAGCAAAATTTATTAGATTTAAAAATAACTAAAGCAGGATTGAAAAAATTAAAACGTAGCGTATTTCCTGAAAACTCTAGCGATATAGAACTGAGTAATGAAAACTTAGAGAGGCAAGCAGAAGCTCTTACCGAGTACGCCGCAGGGGGTGTTAGCCTTAAGCAAAGTAAGATAGCCCTTGGTCTAGCGGCAGGTTTGCGTACCACTGTTAAAAACGCTAAAGCTATGGCTGACGGGATCACAGTTCCTGAAACTGATGGTACTACTGAGGTTGAAGCTGCTGAGGTTGCTGACACTGCGCCTGCTGAGGTTGTTGATACCGCTGTTGATGCTGAATCTGATGGTACTGCTGATGATGTTGATGCTGAAGTAGTTGAGGAAGAACTGCAAAAGATAGATCAAAGTTCAACTAGCACTGCCGACACTGATCTCGACCCCGATCTAGCTGCTATTAAAGCTATCACTTACCCTAAAAACGTAGACGTTAGTACAGCAACTTCGGTAAGTGCCGCATTAAATACAATTACAAGTGAAGCCGCTTATGCCCCCACCCCTGAAATTGCAGCCGAGCTTAAAGCATTAATTCTTAGCAATCCAAATATTAGTGAAACAACTAAAAAAGCAGCCAAAAAACAATTTGTCGTAGCGCGGAAAATGCTAAAAGCAATAGACGCACTAGACTTACCCGCTGCTCAAGTTTCTGAGTTATCTGAAATGGTCAGCCCAGATACTATGGCACAGCTTCAAGCAGGTAACTTGCGGGGGGCATTGGAGTCAGTAGCTAAGAACGGCAGTCCAGATATAAAGAGGCTTACTCGTGCCTTTTTAGTTGGGTTAGGGGACACCAAAGTAGTGGTAGCGCCCGACTTACGTAACACTTCCGGCGAAGTAGTGTCGGGCTTTTATCGCCCCCGTACTGACACTATCTACCTTAACCAAGACCGTGATGTTCCTCAACACACGTTAATGCACGAGACAGTGCACGCTATTACTTCGCACGAAATCGAAAACAAGAACTCTATTACCGCACGACAACTCCGTACTCTTTTTGATCAAGTAGCCCCTCAACTAGACACAATCTATGGAGCTACCAACTTAGACGAATTTATTGCTGAAGGGCAAAGTAATTTTGAGTTCCGAGCTACGTTAGGGAGCATCACTCCTGACGGTAAGCGTATAAGCGCTCTGACTCGGTATAAAAACATAATCCTAAACATGTTTCGTAGGCTAATGAACCGGCCTAGTAAAAATCCGGGATCAGCCTTAGACGCAATAGACAAACTTGTTGTGGATTTAATGTCTCCCGCTCCTGATCGTAGGGAAGTAGGTGACTATTTCTCAGCCTCGGTAGAGCAGACAGACGAAAAAGCACTACAAGCTATAGGACGGTTTGGGTTTGGTAAGGTAGGTAAAGAGGCTATAGGTGCTTGGAACGACAATGTACCTACTATGAAAAGCAGTGTGAGGAAACGGCTTTTTGGATTCTTACCTCTTAATAGTATTGGAGATTATGTACAGAAAGATTTACCTAGACTAAGTGCTGACATACTAGATTTGTTTAAAATCATACAGCGACAAGCTGGAGAGAAGCGCAAGTACTACAGCAAAGTTAAAACTTTGCATTCCGAGTTAAGGCAGATTTTTAAAGGGGATCGAGAAGCTAGAACTCTTTTTTATAATACCGCTAATTTCGGCACTCGTTATGGAGTTGACGTAGATAAACCCCGTTCTCGGTACGAAGGGTATTCGTTTAACTATCTGCTTAAAGGTAAGTTAGAAGAAAAAAAGTACAAGACCGCCAAGGAAAGGGACACGGCTCTTGCCCTCTTCGAACAACAAAGCCCTGAGATAGATACTCGCACTATTAACGAAGAAAGCGCTAAACTAGAAGCCTATGACTACATACTGAAGAATTTCTGGAATCCCTTAGGGAAAAAGAAAGGTGGACAAGAAGCTTATCGCAAACTACGAAACGCTTACTCTGTTGTTTACGAGGATTTAATTGCTGCCCTCAACGAGCGTATGGATTCTATTGATGCGGATGCGTCCCTTAAAAAGACGTACAGAGATAAGCTACTACTTGACCTACTAAATAAACAACGAATCGACCCTTACTTTCCTTTGTACAGACGTGGCACTAAGTGGCTTATATTCCAAGGTGTCGACCCTATGACGGGAGGTGTAGCAGCGTACAAAGAGCTTTACAAAACTGATGCGGAACGACAGGCGCGTATAAGAGAGTTAGAGGGAGATAAACAACTTGAGCAAGAACTTAAGGGTATAGGGTCGATACTTGCTATTACTCAGTACGATAGAGTCGATGGAAAAGACCAACTTCCCGGTATTAATTCAGCGTTTGCTTACAGCATTCTTGGGAAAGTGCAGGAGAATACAAGAAAGGCTGGGGAAGAAACGGCAGATGCGGCCAGCAAGAAAGTGTTGGCTAAAGGAGGTACTCAAGCAGAAGCTTCATTAGCTGCGGAAACAGCCCGAAACAGGACAAGGGAAGGTGCGGCTGCACTAGAAGAACTTGTTTTTGAATCTATAGTGCAAGCGTCTCCTGAAAGATCGTTACTCCGTACTTTCAAACCTAGAGAGAATACCCTTGGATTTGAAGAAGATCAGATTGAAGTACTGGCCGATAGAATGCCAAACTTTACTGACCAAATAGTCAAGATAAAATACGATACTCAATTAACTGCAATGCGAGATAGACTTGCAGACAGCGCAGTCAGTTACCGAGACACAGACAAACAAGCGTATGCAGAAGATGTGGCCTCGATTGCTATAGAGTACGTTACGTTTAATCAGAACCCTAATATAGCGCAGTGGAGTAAGACGCTAAAATCTCTGGGTTTTTGGTGGACGTTAGGAATAAACTTTGCGTCTGCAATAGTTAACCTTTCAGTTGTCCCTATGGTCGTGTTCCCTTACTTAGGCGGCAAGTACGGATACCGTAATACTTTCTCGGCAATGTCTAAAAACCTTAAGTTACTCCGAACGACTGGCGTGTACCGTCAAGAGGTAGGCTTCGAAGGGGCAACAGGGACTCAGAAATTCGATGGTTGGAGTATAGCCAATCCTAACTACGAGGATTTGAATTCAGTTCCTGAAGAGCTACGTAAATATAAGCCTCTTGCAGAAAAGTTGACCGACAGGGGACTAGCCACACAGTCTACTGTTGCTGACATGCTGGATCAGGAAAGTGCTAGCACTGGGGCGTTCCAGAAAATAAATGTGGGGATGGGGTACATCTTCCATGTAAGTGAGCGTAGTGCGCGTCATCTAACTGCAATGACTGTCTACGATCTGGAGCTACAACAACGAGCAAAGAAAGGCCCACTTACCGACCAAGATCGTGACGAAGCTGCGGAAATAGCCATACTAGAAACAGAACATACTAACAGTGGCGCGTTAACCGAAACCGCTCCTCGATTGTCTCAAAGTTCTTTGGGTAGCTTATTGCTTATGTACAAGCGGTTTGCTTTTTCTATGATCTACCTCCAATTTAAGATGGCTAGGGGGATAATCCAAAAGATGCCTGATGGGGATCGCACAATGGCTACTAAGCAATTAGTAGGTGTGTTTCTTAGTAGTGCATTTTTTGCAGGGGCACAAGGCGTACCGTTAGCTGGAATGATGCGTACAATATTTAACATGCTCAAAGAAGACGACGAGGATGATTGGGATACTGTAGCTACTTCAGTTATAGGAGAGGGGTGGTATAACGGGGTGTTCTACGGAATGGGGATAGACGTTTCTTCTCGTATAGGTATGTCCAACTTGTTGTACCGTTCGATGCCTAATCAAGAAAACGAAAGTATAATTACAGACGGTATAGAAATGCTCGGTGGCCCTATAGCGGGAATCGGTATGCGTATGGGCCAAGGAGTTGACATGATGCGTGACGGGGAGATGATGCGTGGCACTGAAAGGTTGTTACCGGCAGGTATAAGCAACATGTTTAAGTCTGTAAGGTTTGGTAAAGAAGGGGCAAGAACTTTACGGGGGGATGTTATGGTCGAGGACTTAAGCCCTGCTTCTTTGGTAGGACAGTTCCTTGGTTTTGCACCTACAAAGTACTCTCGACAAGTAGAGATAAACGCACGAAACATTTATCAGGATAGGTTAATTGGTAAGAGGCGAAGCAAACTTTTGAAGGATCGGAACATAGCAATCGTAGAAAATGATATGGATGAAGTGCGAAAGATCGATAGTAAAATAATCGAGTACAACCAAAAGCATCCTGAGTACCCAATTACTTCCGATACAAAACAACGCTCTAAAAGAACTTTCGACAATAATAGTATGGAGATGGACAGCGGGGTGTTAATTTCTTCCCCGCGCCGAGAAACTGTGCGGCAACAAACGTTAGACCTGTGGGGTACAGACTAAGAGCGCCTGTACCTTTACTTCATCCTCCACAGCCGCACACCATACTTACCGTTCTCTACACCAATACGTTTCTCTAAACTACTTTTGTCCAGTTGGCTCGCTTCCATTACGTGCTCTAGTGCTTTACCAGTATTTATACAAGGGATGAACATAGAACTCCCCGGCGTAAACTTACTCCAGTTCACTACCATACGCACCCCATCAGGGGAGATGTCAGTCAGCCTTATCCGCATCATGGTTCCACGCGCACTCGATAACGTTGGGGGAGCCTACGTCGTATTGAGTACCCCTACCCGCCCTCATTTTGTAAGTTTTGCCACACATTCTATCCAGTATAAGTTGACGTATGCTAGCGTAATGATGCCCCTCTTTAATGCACCAGTCTTTAAGGGGCTTAGGGAAGATATAGAGTTTGTGTAAAGAAGGCTCCGCACGACCCACCCATTTGTAGCTGGGTTGATTTGTGTGCATCATCGTGTCGGGCATACTTTCTTGAACGTTAGTGACGCGCAACCATCCTTGTGGGTGGTCTTGGTAGAATTGCCCCACGATCTCCTCTATGTCGATCACCATATCCTTCATGTCCATTTTCATCATCACCAGTTTGTTAATTATCCATTTGTACAGCGCCTTTAAATCCCAGTCTATTAGATCGATTTCTTTTGCAATTGTCAGCCCTGCAAAAGTAACTGCCATTCCTGCAACCCAATAACGGTGCTGTGATTCTAGTTTAGCGTCTTTGAGCATGCCATCTCTAGTGTCCAGAATAAGGTTCTCTACACTCTTCATGTTATTGAGTATGTGTTGGATGTAAATCTCACCAGCATGCCCATAATGGTTTTCAAGATTACTCTGTAGTTCGTTTGCAACGTTAGCTTCTTCAGTGGTAAAAAGCTTTTTCTCCACCACGTTTTCTATAAGCCGAGCCATTTCGCCTTGAGGTAAAGACTTAAGGCTAGTCATTTTCTCTGCGACAGACGAGTTCCCTGAAGTACCACACATAAGACTCCACGAGTCCCCTCTATAGCGTTCCTCGTTCTCCCCTTTGCTGCTCATTCGATTTCTCTGCTCACCATCGCTGACAGCGTAGCAAAAATCACTAGCGTCTTTGTCCATGTGGTTGGAGATTTCATCGATGTACAGAACGTGGTTCTTCCACACCTCTGCACGGTTCCATCCTGAGTTACCTGTATCCTTTCCCTTTAGGATGAGTTTGGAGTTGGGATTCCCCCATACAGATGCCCCGCCTTTCATACCCGTAGTTTTACCGTACCCAGTTTCAGCACTCATAAGATGGAAGATAGCTCCCGCTATTCCGGGCACGAACTCCATAAGAGGAGAACCAAAGGACAGCCCAAACATCATTTGATGTTGTTCAAAATCTGGTCTGTTGTAGTACTTTGCAACATTCTTCCAGCCCTCTAACGTCCCCTTCTTCTGAAACAGCGGGATGTACTGGGCAGTACGGGAGCTAGGTATGTTTTTCTCTATACGATTTGCAAAAATTTCTTGGCCGCCAATCACATAGGACTTTGCGTTTTCAGTCCACCCGAATTGAGTACGTACATTGACTAAATCCTGAGTGACTTTTAGTTCCTCTACCCATCTAGCTATATAGCTCATCATATTACCTGCTTGGTTTGCCATAACCATTATATCTTGCTTGCCTAAAGCTTTTCTAAATTCTTCCTTACCCGTTATTTTTTCACTAGAAAGTATAAACTGCTTCACCCCTTCCCGTTCAGTGTGGTGCTCAAAAATCCATGAAGGCCCATCTATAGGGTCTAAAAGACGTTTAGTTAAGTAAATATCACGGTGGTACACTTCTATCTCTACTTCTTCCCCATCCTTAATAGTGGTGCTGTATACGCCACCACCGGAGCGACGCTTGTAGGGGCGAGGGTAGGTAGGGATGTTGAGCTGAGTAGATGCCACGACAACACCCTCTACAACTTCCTCTACCTCACCTTCTATTATGTGGCCTTCTACCACATTAGTTTCTGCTTCGCGCATCTCTCTACATAAACTAATAGGAGACTTGAATTTATTCTTGTGCACACAGCCTTCACACCCTGCGGGGTTTTCGGCTTCAAATGTAGTGCACAGGTGCGGAGAGTCTATAGACGCGGCGATAGTGTTGGTTTCGTCTACTGAGTACCCCTCATAGTTTCGGGATATTACATGTATAGCTTGTTCGGCATCTACGTCACAATGTTTAGCTATAGACAGAACGTGTAACCATTCTGGATAAGACATGTCGTTAGGATGTCTAATAGCTTTATCGACTTGACCACAGCCAGTCCCGCGTGCGGTTTGGCGTATGAGTTTGCTAAACGACCACTGGTACTTACTGCCATACCCGCCGGTTCGTTTTAAATCTTCGGCATCTTCTACTGTTAGCTCACGAGTAGAGGATGCTGGTATCAAGGATACAGGTAGTAAAGATTGAGGAAGTGTAGATACAAAATCCTCTAACTCCACAAAGTTATCGCTAGCCCGAACTAAAACTACGGGAAGGGGCGGATCACCTTTAAAGTTATGAGTGCTAGGAATACGTAGCACACGCGCAGCATCGGCTGTAACCAACTGATCAGCCTCAAGACCGAACTCCGCACACGCTGCTTTAAGACGTTCCGCTGCCGGAAGCCACTCAGCTCTACTATACGAACGCGTTAGCGTCCAATAGATATGTAACCCACGTCCTGAATTAACTACTGCTGTAGGGAAAGGCAACTTGTAATGTTTACGAAACTTCTGCAACGCTACTAAAGCGTCACCTTGTGTAGTGTAGGGTTTAGTCGCACCACAATCGAGGTCTAGGAATAAACTCTTAATAGACTCTACGTTCTCAGCTACACGTTTAGTAGGTTCTGAGTACCTACCTAATGCAAAATATGCGTCGTACCCTTCCGCATTTAGGTTTGTAGCCGCTTCGATAACTGTATCTAAAGAATCGTAAAACTTTTGTTTTGTGCTTTTCTTCTTTGCATTTAACCCTAATAAACAATAATGCCCTTTTTCACCCAATACGGTGCCAAGAAATTGTTTTGCTTCCATAGTAAGCCCACGTCAAAGAAAAGGAGTGCCTCAATGGCACCCCTACCTCTTCTTATTATTTTAATCATCAAAGGCATCAAGCATGCTAGCAAGATCAACATCACCAGCTGGTTCAGCTTTTTTCTTCTTAGATACTTTTACTGTGGGTTCTTTAATTACCTCAGGCTCTTCCTTGGTTTCTTTTTTAGGTTCTTCGACTGCATCAAAAACGCTGTCCAGTCCATCTTCCTTGCTAGCGCCGTTGCTTTTAGTAAAGCCTTCCTGCGCTTCGAAAGGAGAAGCAGCAATAAATTCTTTGTACTTTATTACCTGCACCGCACGTATTCGTAATGACACTCCCGACCCCATGCTTGCGCTATAAGGAATAAGCTCTACAAATAAGTTTATCGTACTCCCTGAAGTTAACTGGAAGGCATCGTCTAACCGCTCATTACTAGAGTCAAAATGACGGGGAGGTTCGACAGTTTTGCCGCTAAAAGCCGCAGGGATTTTAGCCTTACCAATAAAAAATCCGTCTTCTGATTTCTTAAATGGCATTTCTAAATCAGGCCATGCGTCTTGTTTACTCTCTGCGTAAGCACTCGCCATAGCTTTAAAGAGTTCTTTAGCTTGCGCCCCAGTCATCTTAAAGCTAGTTGTGTACTCCGCCCCTTGCGCTGTAGATTCACATGGAGCTGTTCCTCCCTGTCCGTTCTTACCGCCCCCTTGTTGGAAATGGTAAGGCTGGTCTAACCTTGGGTACAAAGCTTCTACATTGTTAATCATAAAGGATGGTTTAGTCATATTAGCACTCTCGTTAAAAAGGTTATTAAAAATAGCATTAGTTTATAAAAACTAAGTTATGGTTTAGGTACTTCTACTTACTACAAATCTCTTACGTACACCCCATCCCCTTCAACAACACCAAACACGTTGTCTACGTTGGGGTAGCTATCCTGCGTAGGGGCGATCTTAAGCGTTACTAATTTTTCAGTATCAGGATGTGTCTGTATCTCTTTTGCTATCGCAGCTTCAGCTTCTTCTAATACCCGCAACGGTTTGAAGTACAGCTTTGGCGTATGGCTTTCTTCATCAAAACGTATTTCCGTAAGTAGCATCGCAAAAGGTACAGGCTTTTCTTGACTGTTAAGAAAGCGTGCGTATGTCTGCATTGACATCTTCTGTTTATCTTTACCAAACAAACTCGTAGCAGGGAGTTGTAATTGGTAAACTTCAGCAGGATTGATTTTGTCATCCTCATCTGCGAGTAAGACAGCAATCCGTTGTTGGTACCTACAAGCGCGGGTCTGCCCCACTCCCGAACCTTTAATATTTTGTTTGCACTCAAAACATGCTGAGGCTTGTCTAGTGTCCTCAGGCACTTCCTTTGAGGGTCTACCCGTTTCGCTATCTGCTGACCAACACGCAGGAGGATTACTCTGTCCTGCGACGTACTCGCCCTTGTAGTAAGTACGGGATATAGGCGCAGACTTAACGATTACAACTTTAATCGCAGGAGTTTGTAGTATTTCTTCGTGAGTTCCAACTACTTTACGAAATATATTTTCACGAATACTCAGCCTCAGCACACCTGAATATTGGGGCGGCTGTAAAACTTTCGTATTACTCTCAAGTTCGTCTAGTATATCTTGGTACTCGCTCGGTACATCATCCGAACTTTGTGTCATACATCTTCTTCCTCAGGAAAATCTAACTCTATCTGGGTAGGAGGGGTGCTGTCCTCTTGGTCTAAAGGGGGAGCTTCTTTTTTCAAAGCGCCAACTACCTCAGGAATATTAAAGCGGTAGGTGTTGGCTACTTTGATATAAGTAGTGCTTGGAATGTAACCTTTATTGACCCATTGGCGTATCGTACTTGCTTTAACCGCTAGATGGTCAGCCAAGTCATCAATAGGAACGTAAGTATCGCTCATTTTTTTCTCCGTATAGTTAGCGTGTATTCGCTATCGCAATTTAATCCGGCGGGAAGTAACTCAGGATTCTCTTCTAAAAACTGTTTCATATTGCCTTGGTGAATACGTTTCTCTAGCAAATCCACGCATTCATGTTCCAGCATAAAACGGTTCATCGACTCCCAATCGCTAGTCCAAAACTTAGTTCTAACTGACCTGTAGAAAGTTCCTGAGCTAGTACGTACAGACTCAATCCCACTCTCTTCACAATGGGCTAGCAGTTTACTTTTTATAGCGTCAAGCCCAGCGTTAAGCTCTTGTTCTTGCTTGTTAAATTCAGTAGCTAACTCAACTTTCTTATCCCGAATCTTAACGTACACCTTTACAAGGCGGTCAAGGTCAAGTGTATTATCGTCTTCTATTGTCACTATCTGTCCCCATTCTGGTTACGTTTCATGGAGTATAGTGTAGTCTGTTCTATAGTTCAAGCACGTCTTGATATAAATCGATCATCTTGGTGTAAACGTTTATCCGCTCGTCAAGAAGGGCGTATATACGCTTCTCTACTTTGGAGCCTTGCAGCTGGACTACGGTACATGGATGAGTTTGTCCTGAGCGGTGTACACGGGCGTTAGCTTGGGCGTAAGTTTCTAGCGAAGGGACTGGCCCCCACCACACAATAGTATTAGCCGCAGTAAGAGTAACCCCATGCGCGGCAGCTTGAGGTTGTATTATTAAGACGCGAGGGTCATCTTTATTTTGGAAGTCTTTGAATATCTGAGTGCGGCGAGAGGCACTAACGTCCCCACGAATAATCTCATTAGTAATACCATCTTTAGTTAGCTTCTCTTTGAGTAAATCGATGGCGTGTTTGAACGGCACAAAGACTAAAACTTTCTGACTAGATTCGTCTATAACTTCACGTAGTACTTTGTATCGATTCTTAATATCAAACTCTACTGTCTCTCCAGTGTCTGTATAGACCGCGCCACATGAAATCTGTAAGAGCTTGTTCATGTTAACCGCAGCGTTAGCTGCTGTAATCTGCTCCCCTCCCGCTACCATAACCATTTGGTTACGCAACGCAGTATAGTATTTCTTTTGTTGAGGAGTAAGCTCCACTTCACGTTTAACGTAAGTCATCTCTGGTAAGTCGAGACACTGTTCTTTAGTGAATCGGATAGCGGGTTGTAGCGCATGAAACACTATGTCTACTGCCTTAGGTTTAGGAACCCATTTGAACTGAGTAACTTTTTGCATAACCAACTCTCGGAAACCCCCAAAAAATCTAGGGACTCCTTTAGGGTTTACAAGTTTAGCTAACCCGTAGGCATCTACTGGAGATTGGGCAGCAGGTGTACCAGTCATTAGCCATAGCCAAGTGTTAGGGGTTAGTAGAGAGTTAAGTACTTTCCATCTTTTAGATTGAGCGTTCTTGTAATGAGTGGCTTCATCCGCAATGATTAAATCAAACCCCCCATTAGCTATCTCATCTTTGACTATCTCTACTCCGTCATAGTTTATAATAACGTACTCAGCATCACCGTTGATGATAGCCTGACGTTTCTTTCTAGCCCCATGCGCTATGTCTACCCTACGGTGCATCGCAAAGTTAAACAGATCACCTCCCCATGCCGACTCCATAATAGACAACGGGCAGATAATGAGAACTCGTTTTATTATCTTCTCTCGCATTAAAAAATCAGAAGCCCAGATAGCCGACCCAGTTTTCCCAGTACCTTGCTCGTTAAAACAGAAAGCACGGCGGTTCATGGTTAGGAAAGATGCGGTAGTTTTCTGATGTTCGAAAGGCGTGTACCGTCCTTGCCAATCGTATTT
>Ga0302121_10000739_pt1 | contig 16955 bp, 17 predicted proteins | sample CB21_surface_MG_FD_203120 | JGI IMG/M metagenome (GOLD analysis project Ga0302121, IMG submission 203120) | Marine microbial communities from Western Arctic Ocean, Canada - CB21_surface | ecosystem: Environmental > Aquatic > Marine > Oceanic | place: Canada: Western Arctic Ocean | collected... | reverse complement strand
ACGTAAAAACTGCAGAAAACAAAGACAGAATTGATGATTATTTCTGGAAAGAAATTGTAGAACATCCTAATTATGATTCTGTTTGGCAAAGCAAAGGAATTATTCAGCATTTAGACAAAGTACCTTCCTCTGTGGCTACCATGATTGTGGGTGGTTGGTTTGATGCAGAAGATTTATACGGACCTTTAGAAACCTATAAAGCCATTGAAAAAAACGGAAAAAATAATTACAATACTCTGGTTTTTGGTCCTTGGGATCATGGAAAATGGGCAAGAGCTGGAGTAGAAAATTATGTAGGTAATTATTACTTTGGTGATTCTATTTCTTTGAAATTTCAATCGGAAATTGAAACAAAATTTTTTAACCATTTCTTAAAAGGAAAAGGAGATGAAAATTCTGGTTTACCAGAAGCATATGTTTTTGATTCTGGTAAAAAAGAATGGAAATCGTATGATGCTTGGCCTCCAGAAAATGTGGTGAAAGAAAACTGGTTTTTATCGGAAGACAATCACCTGAGTATTTTACCTCCTGTTCATTCCAAATATATTAAACCAATAAACTTCATAAGCGACCTGAAACATCCTGTTCCCTATTCCGAAGATATTAAAACGGTTTTTACGCCAAGAAAATACATGACAGATGACCAACGTTTTGCGGCAAGAAGACCCGATGTTTTGGTCTTTGAAACCGATGTTTTATCCGAAAATTATACCTTAGCTGGCGATATTTTAGCAAAATTAAAAGTAGCTACCACAGGCTCATCAGCAGATTGGATTGTAAAAGTAATTGACGTACATCCTGATAATTTAGAAGAAACCAATGACAAACTACAAGACCATTTAAAAATGAGCAATTATCATTTAATGGTTAGAAGTGAAGTTTTACGAGGACGTTTCAGAAACAGTTTCGAGCATCCAGAACCTTTTATTCCGAATAAAAAAACGGAGGTAAACATTAAACTGCAAGATGTTTTTCACACGTTTAAAAAAGGACATAAAATGCAAATTCAAGTGCAAAGCACTTGGTTTCCTTTAATAGATTTGAATCCGCAAACCTATGTAGACAATATCTACAAAGCAGATGAAAAAGATTTTAAAAATCAAACACATACCGTTTTTACAGATTCTTCTATTGAGTTTTCTATTCTTAAATAAAATAATTAAAATGAAAAAAATACTTTTAACAGTACTTGTTGTTTTTGCTATAAAAACAACCGCACAAGAGAAAGCAATACCTGTTTTTAAAGATGGTGAAGCTCAAATAGTAGCAGCTTTTGCTGATGATAGCAAATGGATTCGTACAGATTTGTGGGTAGAAACTACTTTTGATTCGGATGGCGACGGAAATTTAGACAGAATGCATGTAGATGTAACAAGACCTTTACAAACAGAAACCGAAGGTTTAAAATTACCTGTGGTGTATGAATCTAGTCCGTATTATTCTGGAGTTGCCAAGGGTGGAAGAGAGTTATTTTGGAATGTAAAACATGAGTTGGGGGAAACAGTACCAAATCCTTTTCATCCAGAAGTTAAAAGAACAGGAAAACGTCCTATTATTTCAAATTCTCAAATTAAAACATGGGTTCCTAGAGGATATGTTGTTGTGCATTCTTCTTCTCCCGGAACTGGCTTGTCAGATGGAGCGCCAACGGTTGGAGGAGACAATGAATCTTTAGCACCAAAGGCCGTTGTAGATTGGTTAAACGGACGTGCAAAAGGGTTTGCCTCTAGAACAGGTAATGAGCCTATTTCTGCTTATTGGTCTACTGGAAAAGTAGGTATGACAGGTACTTCTTACAACGGAACTATTCCATTAGCAGCAGCAACAACTGGTGTAGCTGGCTTAGAAGCCATTATTCCAATAGCACCCAATACTTCTTATTATCATTATTACCGCTCTAACGGTTTAGTGCGTTCTCCGGGTGGTTATTTAGGGGAAGATATAGACGTGTTGTACGATTTTATTCATAGTGGAAAAGAAGAAAATAGAGCTAAAAATAACAAAGCTATTAGAGATACAGAAATGGCTAATGGTATGGACAGAGCTTCTGGAGATTATAACAATTTTTGGGCAGGAAGAGATTATATAAATGATATGCGGCCAATGAAGGCCGCATTGTTGATGTCTCATGGATTTAATGATTGGAATGTAATGCCAGAGCACAGTTTCAGAATTTATGAACGTGCCAAAGAAATGGGCTTACCAACACAAGTATATTATCATCAAAACGGTCATGGTGGTCCACCACCAATGAAAATGATGAACCGATGGTTTACAAGGTATTTACACGGAGTTGAAAATAATGTTGAAGCAGATGCAAAAGCTTGGATTGTTAGAGAAAATGACCAAAGAAATGAACCAACCGCATACGCAGATTACCCAAATCCAGCGGCAAAACCAGTTACTTTTTACTTAACTCCTGGGGCGCCTAAAGCTGGAAACTTAACTTTAAGTAGTACCACATCTAAAGGAAAAGAAATGTTAGTAGATAATTATTCTTTTACTGCAGATGCATTAGCACAAGCAGACTTTACAGAACACCGTTTACTATATGTATCTCCTATTTTAAAAGAAGATGTTCATATCTCTGGACGACCAATCATTACCATAAAAGCAGCGAGCTCTAAAAAAGCCGTAAACTTATCTGTGTATTTAGTTTCTTTGCCATGGAACAAAGGCAGGAGAATAAAAATTACTGATAATATTATTACTCGTGGATGGGCAGATTTACAAAATCATACATCTTTAACAGAAGGCACGCCTTTAAAACTAGGTGCATTCTATGAAATGACTTTTAATTTACAACCGGATGATCAAATCATTAAAAAAGGACAACAAATAGGTTTAATGATTTTTTCTAGCGACAGTGAATATACACTGTTACCAAAACCAGGAACTGAATTGACCATTGATTTAAAAGGCACTAAATTAATACTTCCAATTGTTGGAGGAGAAAATGCTTTTAAGAAATCTATTGAGTAGCACTAAATAAAAATAAAAAAATGACCTCTACAGAAATTGCATTACTTCTAAATGTTGATGCAGAAAAAATTACAAGAATTGGAGAGATAATTGGAAAAAAAATTCCTGAAAAAGACAATTTTAGTAATTTAAATGAATTTGAAAAAACATTTATTTACTTAGATGTTTTAGAGGATAGCGTTACAAATGGTGGATTTATACAGTTTTTTTTTAATTCTTCTGGGCAATTCACTCATGAAGTATTTCAAGCCTACCTGGCCATTAAAGCAGAAAACACAGTTGATATTCTTACCAAAGCAATCTACTTATTTCCAGAAATTCCAGTTCCTAAAAACTTAAGAATACGACAACAAATTTTAATGGAAAAAGACACTAATATTGACTTATGGGACGAATTAGATAGTCAATTTTATAAATATGAAGACAATATTATTTCACTAACATTAGAGTATGTTCGAAATAATATTGCTCATTTTGATTGAAAATTATTGCTCTAAAATTTTTTTTATATGTGGCTTAAAGTAATTAACTCCTTTTAGAACTTTACCATCTTCTCTATAAATTGGCTTTCCGTCTTCTCCTAATTTACTCATATTACTTCTATGAATTTCATTAAAAACGTCCTCTATTTTATCTTGCATGCCATGCTCTATAATAGTACCACACAAAATATATAACATATCTCCTAAAGCATCTGCGACCTCTACTAAATCGTTATTTTCTGCTGCTTCTAAATATTCTTCATTCTCTTCTTTCATTAAATTAAAACGAAGTAAATTTCTATCCTCACCAATGCTCGCTGTTGGTCTGTTTTTAATACCAGCGCCAAAAGCTGTATGAAATTCATGTACTGATTTTATTTTATTTTTCATTTTTATCTCTTATAAATTATTATAATGTTTTTTTTAATAACCAGGCAGGAGCTAGTTTTAAAGCCCAAGCAATAAGTTGCCACCTCTTAGAAATATAGGCTACTCTTTTTTTACTTTTAATAGCACTGTAAATTTGATTTGCTGCTTTCTCTAAAGGAACCATCCAAAAAACAGCTTCCCCTAAAGCCATGGCAGTATTTACAAAGCCAGGTCTAATTTCTGTAATAAAAACACGTTTCGTTTTTATAGATTTGGTTTTTATATACAAGCTTTCTAGATACGCTTTTTGATATGCTTTCGAAGCAAAATACACAGGAGCAGCACGATTCCCTCGAATAGAGGCAATAGAAGTAATACCTACCAAATGCCCAAATTGTTGGGCTCTAAACAGGTTATACGCTAAAGTGTATAATTTTGTTACCCCTAAAACATTCGTATTTATAGATTGTTCTTCTTTAGACCATTCTAATTTTGAATTCACAAAACCAACTCCTGAAGATTGCACTATAAGATCTATCGTTCCAAATTCTGATACAATTTCAGAAAATACGTTCTCTACTTCTTGAATATCCTGAATATCATTCTGCTTTACTAAAACTTGGTCTGGAAACTTCTGTTTAAGCGCTTCTAAAAGCGGCAATCTTCTCCCAGTAATAGCAACTCTGTATCCTTCTTTTACTAAAATCTCAGTTAAAGATTTCCCTATTCCAGAAGTTGCCCCAAAAACGATGGCGTTCTTCATTTTATTTGTAATTTTGTAAAATAAAATATTGATTCATTTGAATAGACAATATATAGAAACTTTACGAAATTTTTAAACTCAAAAAAATCTATTCATCAACAATTTACTAAACAATTGAAGTTATGTTTTTAAGTGCTTATTTTACGACTGGTAGAATTATATTTATGATCTTTTTTATTTTAGCTTTTATAGTATTAATGACTTACAGCTACAGAAAAGATATAAAAAACCATGAGCGTTATTACAAAGGAGCCGGAAAAAAGGTGCTAATTTATGGAGGAATAATTGTATTAATTTTTGTGGCAATTCGTCTATATACAGGTCAATAATTTACTTTTAGTACTTTTCTATTATTACTTTTCTACATATATAAAACAATCTATTGTATGGTCATTTACCATTCCAATGGCTTGCATATATGCGTAAGTTACAGTAGAACCAACAAATTTAAATCCTCTTTTTTTTAAGTCTTTAGAAATGGTATCAGAAAGTACGGTGGTTGCCGGTACTTCTGTTCTCTTTTGAAATTTATTATGAATTGGGATTTCATTTACATAAGACCAAATAAACTTTGAAAAAGAACCAAATTCTTGCTGAACTTCCATAAAAACTTGCGCATTATGAATAGCGCTTCTTATCTTTAATTTATTCCTTATAATTCCTGTATCTATTAATAAAGATTGAAACTTACTTTCTGGGTATGTTGCAATTTTTTGATAATCGAAATTATCAAAAGCTTTTCGAAAGTTTTCTCTTTTATTTAAAATAGTAATCCAACTTAAACCTGCTTGAAAAGTTTCTAAAATTAGGAACTCAAAAAGTGTTGCATCATCAAAAACAGGCAGCCCCCATTCTTTGTCATGATATTCTTCATATAATTTACTGTCAGTAACCCAAAAACATCTTTGTTGCATTTATTGTGTTTTAATTGGTTTAATAGCAACTTGTCTTTTGTTTACATATTCAAAAACGCCGTCACCAAAAAAACCAGCTTCTTCAAGCATAATTCTAATGTCTTTATTCCACTCTTTTATGGCAACTGTAGTATTTAATTCTATAGCATACACTGTATTCTTATGAAGCGCATAATCTCCATTAAAAGGAACTCCATTTTGAGAATCCCACATTCCAATGGTCGTACCGGCACTATGTCCATATTTTCCCAAAGGATGTGTATAAATTGAAGGCCTCAAACCTTCTTTCCTTCCTTGAATTAAAGATGCTTTTAAAATTTCATTTCCAGTAATTCCGAGGCTCATATTATTTGTAAGAATATCTTGAACTCTATTTCCTTTTTTTAAAGCTTCTTTCAAAAAAGCAGGAACCTCACTTTCGGTCTTTTTTAAAACGTAAGCGTGTTGTTGACAATCTGTATTTAAACCGATGTATGTAATTCCGAAATCGCAATGCAATAAGTCTCCTTTTTGTATTATTTTTTCTTCCTTCCCTTTAGAAAAAGAAGTTATATGAGATTTCAACAGCTCGTTATTTCTTTGAATATCTACCGTTGGATGAAACCATGTTTCTAAACCTAAATCGGTCACTTTTTGACGCATAAACCAAACAATATCTTCTGTAGTGGTTATTCCTGTTTGAATAACATTTGCCGAAAAAGCTTCGTCTATAATATCATGTGTAATTTTCACCAGTTTCTTATAGAGTTTCATCTCCATTTTACTTCTAGTTTCTAACCAACCAATGGCTAATTTTTCTGCAGAAACTAATCTCTCTTGATATGTCTCAGGAAGGTTTTCTAACAGCTCATCAAAATCTGTTTTTACCAATCCGTCTGCTAACGCGAAGTGTTTAGAAAAATTAATACCAATTTTATCAGGGTTTCGTGAAGCAATAATATCTACCAAAGCTTTCCATTGACTTGGTTCTTTTTCTTTATCCCAAGAAGACTGTATACTTTTACCAATATTATATCTTGCCACTGCTAATCTTTCAATTATTTTCTCTTTTTTATTTCTATAAAAAACAATGATTGTTCTTCTTCTTGCATTCAACCAAGTTGCGGGTAGCATTGTTTTTAAGACTGGGTCTTCATTGTATTCTCTAGATATTAACAGCCACATATCTATGTTTGCATCTTCCATTAAACCTGGTAAAAGGTTCTTGAATCTATCTTCTAAAATTTCATCTTTTAAAAGTGCTCTTTCTTTTTCTGATAAAATCTGAGCAAATGAAATCTGAGTGAAAAATAATAGTACAAATACAATTGTTCTCATGAATCATAATTTTAAATGCCCTTAAAATTACTGTTAAATCATCTAAAAATCAATTAATTTTAAAATAATTTTTGCAACTTTACGTATCAAAATCATTAAAATAATGAAATTACGCTCACTGTTTTTGCTTCTAATTTGCATAATATTCTCTTTTGGAGCCTGTAGTTCACTACTCACAAATAAAACAAAACTACCTAAAGAAGCTGCTATTGTAATTGCAAATGACAGTTTAGAATATGAAATAATAATTATAGATATTGGTTTTACCGCATACCTAACAAGTACCGCAAAACCAGAGGGTTTCTATACTCAAGAATACATGGAAAATAGAAATAGCATTTGGGTTGCAAGTTGGAATTCAAGGGCTCAAAGTCCTAGCATGTATAATACTAGAATTTATGAAAATATAATAGATTACCAATCACAAGAAGATTATGGCTATGAAGTAAATTACACCCTTTTTAATTACTTTTTATTTGCTCAAAGAAAATACAGAATAAATTTAGGAGGTGGATTTAGAAGCGGAAGAATTAATTAAATTTTCTGATATGAGATAAAACTATAATCAAGTTTATTTTTTTCATCAGCTTTAAAATTCTCTCTAACTACTTCTTTCCAAATTTTGGAATCTATTTCAGGAAAATAAACATCTGCTTCAAAATCTTTGTGCACCAAGGTAATATCTAATTGTTGCGCTAAGTTTTTGGCAATTGTTTCCTTATAAATTTGAGCACCACCAATTATAAATACTTGTGCTTCTTCTTTAGACATTTCAATTGCCTGCTCTAAACTATTCGCAATTAAACACCCCTCTTTAAAATAATTTTTATTTCTAGTAATAATTATTGTAGTTCTATTTGGTAAGGGTTTTCCTATAGATTCATAAGTATTTCTACCCATTATTATATAATGACCTGTAGTTACTTTTTTAAATCTTTTTAAATCTGCAGGTAAATGCCAAATTAAATCGTTGTCTTTTCCTAAAGCATTGTTAGTGGCAATTGCAGCTATTACAGTAATCATAAATTAAATAAATTTTTACAAAAATAAGAGAAATGATTTCAGATTTGACGTTTTTATATCATTTTCATCAAAAAAAATCTAAACACGAAACCGATTTCGGTCAAAAAGACTGAAAATCAAGAGAAAAGAAACCAAATTATTTTAAGAGTACTTATAATTTATCTAGTGAAAATTTCACAATTAATAATTTCACGCATTCGTTTTATGAAAGTGATAATTCTTTACCAAAGCCTAAATTTCTATAAATTATGTTAATAATGTAGGCTATTTTTGTTATTAATTTTAACCTACAAAAATATGGCAATTAAAAAACAATTTTTAAAAAGCAAACCAATTTGTAAAGTAACGTTTACTATAGTTGCAAAAGAAGCAAATAATGCAGCAGTAGTTGGTACTTTTAATGAATGGAATGCTAAATCTGCTCCATTAAAAAAATTAAAAAACGGGTCTTTTAAAGGAACTGTTGATATAGAAGCAAATACCTCTCATGAATTTAAATATTTAATTGACGGCACTTTTGTAAACGAAACGGAAGCTGATGGATATGCCTGGAATGATTATGCGGGTGGAGAAAACAGTTTAATTACTGTGTAAAACATAAAAAAGGAGCTGCTGTGAAATTCCACAAAAAGCTCCTTCTTAGTATTTGATTATAGCACTATTAAATAGCGACTTTTCCTTTAATATGTGCATGTGGATTGTAATCTTGCAATTCAAAATCTTCAAAAGTAAAGTCTTCAATATTCCTTATTGTGGCATTCATTTTCATTTTTGGCAAAGGTCTAATGTCTCTAGATAATTGCAATTCTAGCTGCTCTTTATGATTGTTATAAATATGAGCGTCTCCAAAAGTATGAATAAACTCTCCTGCTTCATAACCACAAACTTGCGCCATCATCATTGTAAACAAAGCATAACTTGCAATGTTAAAAGGAACACCTAAAAAGATATCTGCACTTCGTTGATATAACTGACAAGATAGTTTACCATCTGCAACATAAAACTGAAAAAAAGCGTGACAAGGAGGCAATGCCGCCTTACCATTTGCAACGTTCTCTGAAAAGCTTATCGAGGTATCTGGCATTACAGAAGGATTCCAAGCAGCAACCATCATTCTTCTAGAATTAGGATTCATTTTTAACGTAGTTATAACTTCTTTTAATTGATCTATATCATCACTATTCCAATTACGCCATTGGTGGCCGTAAACAGGTCCCAAATCTCCTTTTTCATCTGCCCAAGAATTCCAGATTTTCACACCGTTGTCTTGTAAATATTTAATATTTGTATCTCCTTTTATAAACCAAAGTAGCTCATAAATAATAGACTTTAAATGCAACTTCTTAGTGGTAACCATTGGAAAACCAGCACTTAAATCAAATCGCATTTGATACCCAAAAACACTTTTTGTTCCTGTACCTGTCCTATCTCCTTTTTCGTTTCCGCTTTCTAAAACGTGTTTTACTAAGTCGTGATATTGCTTCATTCTAATATGTAATCGGTTAATTATTTCTTCGGTTATACTTTTTGTAGTAAACCATTGTAAAAATAAAAAAGCTTCTACCATTTTTGGCGAAGCTTTTCAAATAATATTTTAAAGTTATTAACGATTTGAAGATAACCTTTTTTAGAAGTTCCTTGCAGTAATTTACTGCTACCCTATAATCATTCCTGCAATTGTTGCAGACATTAAAGAAGCAATTGTACCACCAATTAAGGCTTTCATTCCAAATTCTGATAATGTTTTACGTTGTCCTGGCGCTAAAGAACCAATACCACCAATTTGAATTCCTATAGACGCAAAATTCGCAAAACCACACAACATATAAGTTGCCATAATAATTGACTTGTTATACGTTAAATGCGTTGCACTTGCCACATTTTTTAATTCTGCCAATTGTATATATCCCACAAATTCACTTGCAGCTAATTTAATACCCAATAATTGTCCCATTAGAGTCATATCTACTGTTGGAACACCAATTAACCACATTAATGGTGCAAAAGCATACCCTAAAATAAATTCTATAGAAAGTTTATCATAAGCAGTATTCCCATTCGCTGCAATTAAATCATTTAAAGAAGTAATATTACCTATTAAATCTAAACCACCATTTAACATTGCTATAACTGCCACAAAAACCAATAACATAGCTCCTACATTTACAGCTAAACGCAAACCCTCTGTAGTACCGTTTGCAATAGCATCTAGAATATTAGAACCTATTTTCTCTTGAGAAACTGTAACATCTGTATTTACTTCTTCCGTTTGTGGATATAAGATTTTTGAAACTACAATGGCACCCGGAGCTGCCATCACAGAAGCAGCTAACAAATGTTTTGCAAAAACTAATTCCAACTCTTTATCTCCACCACCTAAAAACCCTATATAAGCAGCTAGAACAGCACCTGCAACAGTAGCCATTCCACCAATCATAACCAAGAGCATTTCAGACTTATTCATCTTCTCTAAATATGCTTTAATTAACAAGGGTGCCTCAGTCTGTCCTAAGAAAATATTTCCTGCAACAGACAAACTTTCCATACCAGAAATACCTAAAAACTTAGACAAACCAATTGCTAGCATTTTAACCATCCATTGGATAATACCTAAATAAAATAAGAGCGATGTTAATGCTGAAAAGAAAATAATTGTTGGAAGTACTTGAAAAGCAAAAATATATCCAAAAGAATCCATGTCTGAAATTAAACCTGCAAACAAAAAGGAACTACCCGCTTTGGTATATTCTAAAATTTCAATAAAAAGTTTTCCTACTAATTCAAATGCTTTTTGAATAAACGATACTTTTAAAACTCCTATTGCAATAACTAGCTGAAGCGATAAACCAATGGCTACTCTTTTCCAACTAATTGCTTTTCTGTTAGCACTAAATAAAAAGGCAATAAGTATTAAAGAAAACATTCCTAAAACACCTCTCCAAAGGCTTGTAAAAGTAAAACTTCCACTTGCAATGATTGTATCTTCTTTTAATTTTTTTTTAGATATATCTTCTTCGTACCCTACTGCTTTAATATCTGTTGTTGATGAAATTATTTTGGCATCTTGTTTAGGTGAAAAAGAAATTCCTGCTTGTATAGCAGTATTTTCTTTAGATTCTTGCACTATATCTTGTCCTAAAAATGAAAATGAAACAAAACAAAAAGCAATTAAAAATAAATTTTTCATGTATGAGTTAATTTTAAGATTTTTTACTGATTTTATCTCTAATTTTTGCCGCTAATTCATAATTTTCGTCAGCAACTGCTTTATCTAGCTGATCATTTAATTCAGAAACGGATACCTTTGAGTCTAAAGATGTGGTATCAACTTCCAATATGTCTTCCGTATCTATAGAAACTTCTTCTGTTGCAGAAAGATCATTCAACCCTAATTCGTCTTCTATTTTCAAAAACACACCCGCCTTATCTAAAATATTTTCATAGGTAAAAATTGGAGCTTGAAAACGAACTGCAATTGCAATTGCATCTGAAGTTCTAGCGTCTATAACTTCTTCTACCCCATCTTTTTGACAAATTAGACTAGAAAAGAAAACACCATCTATTAATTTATGAATAATAACTTCTTTAATTTCTATAGAGAAACGATCTGAAAAAGTCTTAAATAAATCATGAGTTAAAGGTCTTGGTGGTCTAATTTCTTTTTCTAAAGCGATGGCTATAGATTGTGCTTCAAAAGCACCAATAATAATTGGCAAAGTTCTACTTCCTTCCATTTCACTCAACACGAGCGCGTATGCACCAGTTTGTGTCTGACTGTATGAAATTCCTTTTATAGTTAGTTTTATTAAACCCATATATCTTTCTGCATAAAAAAAACAGCTAATTAAACAAGTATTTGTGGCTACTTTTAAGCTGACAATTTACTAAAAATTATATGGCAAAAAGAGATATTCTTTCTTGAATTTGTTTTTTTTTAAGAAGAAAAGTCTCTTTGAACCGTAAAGCGATTGTTTGCGCTCTTTTGTTTTAATTAATAAAAAATAAAAACCTATCAAAATATAAAATTTTGATAGGTTTTTAAAGTTTTTACTAGTTGAACTCGAGTAGTAACGCTCCGAAAAAACTATTAAGCTGCTTTAAAAGCTTTTAATTTTTCTATTAATTTAGGAATTACGTCAAAAGCATCACCCACAACACCATAATCTGCAGCTTTAAAAAACGGCGCTTCTGGATCTGTATTTATAACAACTTTTACTTTGGATGCGTTAATTCCTGCCAAATGTTGAATGGCACCCGAGATACCAATTGCAATATATAAATTAGAAGCTACTGGTTTACCTGTTTGTCCAACATGCTCTCCATGAGGCCTCCATCCTAAATCTGAAACAGGTTTAGAACATGCAGTTGCAGCACCTAAAACAGCTGCTAATTCCTCTATCATTCCCCAGTTTTCTGGCCCTTTTAAACCTCTACCTGCAGAAACTACAGTATCTGCATCTGCAATAGTAACTTTACCTGTAACTCTTTCTACACTCTCTGATTTCACTCCAGAAACTGCAACTGTTGGATCAAAACTTTCTAGAGCTCCAGAAACCATATTTTCATGTATTCCAAAAGAGTTTTTAGCCAAACCAATTACTTTTTTCTCTGCAGATATAACTGTATTTGAAAATGCTTTATTAGAAAACGCTTTTCTTTTTACTGTAAAAGGACTTATACTAGAAGGTGCTGAAACTGTGTTCGAGGCATAATCAGCTTCTAAAGCCACAGCTACTAATGGTGATAAATACAAACCATTAATACTAGAGTCTACTACTACAATAGTTGCATTTTCTTTCATTGCAGCTTGTTCTATAACAGATGCATATTCTTTTGCATTAAAAGTTGATAAACTATCGTTAGATACCGTTAACACTTTTTCTGCACCGTATGCATATAATGCTGTTGCATCTCCTGCGTTAATAGTAACAACCACTAAATTACTAGATAATTGTTCTGCAACTTTCTTTCCGTAAGAAACTACTTCAAAAGCAGTTTTCTTAAATTTTCCGTCTGTTGAATCGGCAAAAACTAAAACTGACATATTTTTTGTATTTTTTTATTTAATCGTTTGTTTGTATTCTTCTGTAATTGCTTCGAGTAACGATAATAATTACAGATTTTAAAAATGCAGCAACCACTACTTACTATATTACTTTAGCCTCATTATGCAATAAGCTAATTAACTCATCTAAATTGTCTGCATCCACAAGCTTTACAGCCCCCTTTGGTGCTGGTTTCTCGAAAGACTCTATAGATGTTGATGCCTCAGAACCCGTTGCATCTAATACTTGTAAGGGTTTTTTACGCGCCATCATAATTCCTCTCATATTTGGTATGCGCAAATCTTTTTCTTCTACAATACCTTTTTGACCACCAATTACTAAAGGTAAAGATGTAGATAATGTTTCAGTACCTCCATCAATTTCTCTTTTAGCAGTTACATTTGTACCTTCTACCTCTATTTGTACACAACCGTTTACAAAATTGAAATCTACTAAGGAAGCCAGCATTCCCGGAACCATTTGTCCATTATAATCTGCAGATTCTTTACCCGCTAAAACTAAATCATAACCTCCGTCTTTTACTACTGCAGCTAATTCTTTTGCCACTAAAAGACCATCTGTTGGATTTATATTTATTCTAATGGCATCGTCTGCACCAATAGCCAATACTTTTCTAAGTGTTGACTCTGTTTCCACACCACCCACATTTACTGCAGTTACCTTAGCTCCTTGTTTTTCTTTAAACCACATGGCTCTTGTCAAACAAAACTCATCATAAGGATTAATTACAAACTGTACTCCGTTTTTATCAAACTCGGTATCATTATTTGTGAAATTAATTTTCGAAGTTGTGTCAGGCACATGACTTATACAAACTAATATTTTCATGACTTATAATTTTTTTTTCATATGGTCAAAGCTACACCTTTTTTTTAAATTTACTATGCATGCATAGTAAATATTTTAATTATTTAACATATAAAATAAAAATTTATCTACCTAATTCCTAACCATTTCCGAACTCTTAATTAAATGGCGCAAGTATTCTATCGAATTTATTTGTTTTTGTTATACCCGCTTTCTAATAATGAGTTCATTCCTTCTGTTATTGGAAGATTTTTCCTAGATTGTATTTATATAAAATATTTATTTTTCTAACAAACATAAAAATAGTTTTTTTATTTTATATAACACTGAAGCCATACCAATCTTCAGTTTTGTAAGCAGAATTATATCAAAAATTGAAAAAAATTATTTTATGAAAAATAGATAGTAAAAAACTTCTGCTAATTCCTTACTTTTGCGAAAGAAAAAATAAACTATAATTTAGATTCAATGAAAACAGTTCAATTTAGACAGGCAATTTGTGAGGCCATGAGTGAAGAAATGCGCAGAGATGAAAGCATTTATTTAATGGGTGAAGAAGTTGCAGAATATAATGGAGCTTATAAAGCTAGTAAAGGAATGTTGGATGAGTTTGGTGCAAAAAGAGTTATAGATACTCCTATTGCCGAACTTGGGTTTGCTGGTATTGCAATCGGTTCTGCTATGAATGGTAATAGGCCTATTGTAGAATATATGACGTTTAATTTCTCTTTGGTTGGAATTGATCAAATTATTAACAATGCAGCAAAAATCAGACAGATGTCAGGTGGTCAGTTTAACTGTCCTATTGTTTTTAGAGGCCCAACAGCTTCTGCAGGACAATTAGGTGCTACACACTCGCAAGCATTTGAAAACTGGTTTGCAAACACACCAGGTTTAAAGGTTATTGTTCCTTCTAACCCATATGACGCAAAAGGGTTATTAAAAGCAGCGATTAGAGATGATGATCCGGTAATTTTTATGGAATCTGAACAAATGTATGGTGATAAAATGGAGATTCCTGAAGGGGAGTATATCATTCCTATTGGAGTTGCAGATATTAAAAGAGAAGGTACAGATGTAACCGTTGTTTCTTTTGGGAAAATAATAAAAGAAGCTTACAAAGCGGCAGATGAATTGGCTAAAGAAAACATCTCTATTGAAATTATAGATTTAAGAACAGTGCGTCCTATGGATCATGCTGCTATTTTGACATCAGTTAAAAAAACAAATAGATTGGTAGTTTTAGAAGAAGCTTGGCCTTTTGCAAGTGTTGCCTCTGAAATTACATATAGAATTCAGGAAGAAGCATTTGACTTCTTAGACGCACCAATTAAAAGAATTACAACAGCAGACACGCCTGCTCCATATTCTCCAGTTTTATTTGAAAAATGGATTCCGAATGCAAACGATGTTATAAAAGCTGTTAAAGAAGTATTATACCTGTAAGAAGATTTTAAACTAATTAAAAAATCCTTTTTTCTCTTTTGAAAAAAGGATTTTTTAATTGATATATACTTTATATTTCATGCGAAAAGCATTGCGTAAATTCGCAGTCAATTGTATTGAAAAACTTAATGAATTCACTATTTTTGCACCACGCTAAAAAAAATTACAAATTTATGAATCCAAAAGAAAATACAACTTTCGATGTTTTAATTGAAATACCTAAAGGAAGTAGAAATAAATATGAATATGACTTTGATTTGAATAAAATTCGTTTCGACAGAATGTTGTTCTCTTCAATGATGTATCCTGCAGATTATGGTTTTGTGCCAGAAACTTTAGCGTTAGATGATGACCCTTTAGATGTTTTAGTTTTAGGACATGAACCAACTTTCCCTATGTGTGTAATTGAAGTAAAACCAATTGGAGTTTTTCACATGACAGATGAAAAAGGACCGGATGAAAAAATTATTTGTGTGCCTATTTCAGATCCAATTTGGAATGATAAAAGTGATATCTCAGATTTAAACCCACATAGATTAAAAGAAATAGAACATTTTTTTAAAGTATATAAAGATTTAGAAAAGAAAAAAGTAGATGTTGGTGGTTGGGGAGATGCTAAAGAAGCTACTGAAATTTTTCATGCATGTGTTGAGAGATACAAACAAAGCGACTACAAGAAGACTGATAAATTTAAGATTTAACAAAAAAATACCCATATTTTATTAACCTCTTAAAATTAACTTTTTAAGAGGTTTTTTATTTCTATTTGATTTTATTACATTTACGACCGTTTTAAACTAATAAAAATAAAATAATATATGGAATCAATGATGATTTGGATGCCAATTGCAATGGCTGTTTTAGGATTAGTATACATGCTAGTTAAAAAATCTTGGGTAATGAAACAAGATGCAGGTGATGGAAAAATGAAAGAAATTTCTGACCACATCTATGAAGGAGCACTTGCTTTTTTAAATGCAGAATATCGACTTTTAGCAATTTTTGTAGTTGGAGCAAGTATTGTTTTAGCTGGAATTGCTTTTTATATGAATAGTAGTTATTTAATTGTAGTTGCCTTTATTATTGGTGCTATATTTTCTGCATTTGCAGGAAACATGGGAATGAAAATTGCAACCAAAACAAACGTTAGAACCACACAAGCTGCAAAAACGAGCTTGCCAAATGCATTAAAAGTTTCTTTTGGTGGTGGTACCGTAATGGGTCTTGGTGTTGCTGGTTTGGCTGTTTTAGGTTTAACCATGTTCTTTATATTTTTCTTTCATTATTTTATGGATGGAGTATGGACTTCAACATCAGATATGACTGTTGTTCTAGAAGCATTGGCTGGTTTCTCTTTAGGAGCTGAATCTATTGCTCTATTTGCAAGAGTTGGTGGTGGTATTTATACCAAAGCTGCAGATGTTGGAGCTGATTTAGCTGGAAAAGTGCAAGCAGACATTCCAGAAGATGACCCAAGAAATCCAGCAACTATTGCTGATAATGTTGGAGATAATGTTGGAGATGTTGCAGGTATGGGAGCTGATTTATTTGGTTCTTATGTAGCAACTGTATTAGCTGCGATGGTTTTAGGAAATTATGTGATTAAAGATATGGGAGGAGCAATTCAAGATGCTTTTGGCGGAATTGGACCAATCTTATTGCCAATGTCTATTGCTGGTGTAGGTATTATTATTTCTCTTATCGGAACACTTCTAGTTAAAATCTCATCGAATGATGCAAAAGAAGCAGATGTTCAAAAAGCATTAAATATTGGAAACTGGGCAGC
>Ga0302121_10000737_pt1 | contig 16960 bp, 16 predicted proteins | sample CB21_surface_MG_FD_203120 | JGI IMG/M metagenome (GOLD analysis project Ga0302121, IMG submission 203120) | Marine microbial communities from Western Arctic Ocean, Canada - CB21_surface | ecosystem: Environmental > Aquatic > Marine > Oceanic | place: Canada: Western Arctic Ocean | collected... | reverse complement strand
ATAAAATCTATGAAAAATATGAATTAGAAATATAACTTATTCCGTACAAATTCATAAATTTAACAATAAATCTACATAGAACCATTTCTATATGAACGACGCAATGGGGGTGGACTATTGCCTCTAGCGGAATCAATCGGAGGGGGGGTGGTGGGATGAGGAATCAATTGGAGTGGCGCACTAACTTGGGGTGGCGCACTAGAATGTCTCTCTACTGCGGTAAACCCACGAGCACTTCCATGTTCCCTTTGAGAACTAGCAACCCTCGATACGTTTCTATATACAGCTTCGACATTATCTTGGGTTTCCGCATAATTAATAGCATGGTCGGCAGAAATACCAATAGACCCCGCCTCTAAAATGGCGTCTTGATTTGCACCTAAATATAGAACTTCAATATTATATGTAGTTTTAGCAGTACTAATCATCTTCGCAATTTTCCCTCGAGTATAACGTTTGCTAGCATTTTCTAGACCATCCGTTGCAATATAAATTGTACAACAATCATACGCGCTCGGGTTCATCAATTTCTTTTCCATAAAGTATGCTAGAGTATCTCCAATTGCGTCTAACAATGCTGTCTGACCACGTGGAACAAATGCACTAATCGGCAAATCAGAATACTGTGTAACATCCACATGTCGCAATAACATAATTTGTTCATGGTCAAATAGATTAATAGATATTCGAACTGTATCTCCCTCTGCTTTTGAACTTTTTAATTCATTAATAGCGACATTAATACCACCAATTGTATCGGATTCCTTTCCGGACATAGAACCCGAACGGTCAATGCAAGCTGCAACTTCTTGAATCGTCATTGTTTTGATATATAATCTTATTTTATATCGTTTTTTAAAAATCAATTTTTTAAAAAAATATTAAAAATATTAAAAATATTAAAAATATTAAAAATATTAAAAGTAGTTTAATATTAACTAACAAAATCAAATATGTGTGGAATCTTGGGAATATATAGTAAACAAAAATCATCAAATAATGCTAAAATTATAATTAGAAAATTATCTTTATTGCAACATCGAGGCAAAGATGGTTTTGGTATAGGATATAATATAACAGACAATAATAGACATACAAAAATAGTTAAACACCATGGATTGGTCAATTTAAATAATGAATATAATATTAACAATTTAACACATTCTTGTATTGGACATGTTAGATATTCAACCTCCGGTAAATCCAAAATTAATAATAAATTAGATTATACAAAAACGAATGAATTACAGCCTTTGAATGGTGTAAATAAACAAAATGAATTAATAATTATGGTTCATAATGGTAATATACCAATAATACAAGGTCGTTTTGACTCACAAGTAATATTAAATTTAATTTTGAATAGTGAAGAGAACCTAGAAACTACATTGATTTGGATTATGGATAATATTCCGGCGGCATATTGTCTGCTTATAATTGTAAATGACATATTATATGTAATGCGTGACCGATATGGTATTCGACCACTTAGCTATGGAGAATCAAACGAGACTATATGTGTTAGTTCCGAAACATGTGCCATTAAAGATTATAAAAATATCAAAGATGTTGAACCTGGTGTAATACTACGCATTGATGAAACTGGGTGTAATATATTATATAAACACTCGAAACCAGTAAATGGATTATGTGCGTTTGAACTTCTGTACTTTATGAATCCAAATAGTTATATTAATATTAATAACAATAATATAAAAATAGAGTTAATTAGACAAACTCTTGGGGAAACATTAGCTAAAAAAGAACTATTATTTAATGCAAATGAAAACACCGACATGAATGATTATATAGTAGTTGGTATCCCGAACTCGGGTCTTATATACGCAAAAGCATACGCTCAATATGTTGGAATTGAATATATACAAGTAATAGAAAAAGTAGATAATTGTGTAAATGGTGAAGACCGAACATTTATATTAATAAATAATGAAGAACGACAAAAGGCTTGTCGAAAAAAATTTAAATATAATGTTGATGGTATAAAAAATAAAAAACTTATTATAATAGATGATACAATTGTAAGAGGTAATGTTATTAGCAATATTATAGAAAGTTGCAAAAATTGTGGGGCTAGTGAAATACATATTCGTATTCCTTCTCCACCAATCCTTGATAAATGTCAATTAGGAATAGCAATTCATAGTAAGGAAGAACTTATTATGAATAATATAACGGTGAATGAAGTAAAAACCAAATTAGGTGTCAATAGTTTGATGTATCTTTCAATTGACGATTTAACGATGTTCCCAAAAGATTCATATATGGAAGTTTTTGGTTGTGGAATTGCCCCCGAAATACTTTTATTATAATCGTAATTTATTCATATTTAATATACTTATATGAATAATATACCCCGCAATTATCGAAATAAGCGTAAAGCATGGGATATCTTGTTCGTGCATTATGCATATCTTTCTTTTTACTTAAAATTGAAATATTTCATTTGTACAAAATAATTTAAAAAGATTGTACTAATAAATTTAGCATGAATGAAAATGATGAAGAAATAATTAATCGATTTGTTCAGTTAATTCCAAGATTTTACGAAAATGTGGAAAAAAGCTTTAAAGAATACCAGTCGAAATCAGATAATAAATCATTGCTAAAATGTTTAGTTCAAAAATATCCTTATCTTAGTAAAACAAAACAATTAACTAAACGTGCAAAAATCGATAAAATTAAGGCTCCTATACATGAACTTTTAGAACTAGAAGAATTTTCAGACAAATTTATACAAAAGGAAAAAGATATTATTTACAAATATTGTATAAACAAGATTTGTGGCTTATACAAACACGCACAAGCTCTAAAAACGGGATATTGTAATTTACAAATAATATCTGGAATTTCTGAAAAAAATACCTTATCCATATGTATTACAAAAAATTCGCTAGAAGCGAATGACCAATGGCTTCGGCGATTATTTAAAGAATTAGATAACAGATATCCCCTATTTAAATTAAATAATAAAATCATGATAATTTCTTCTAAGAAAAATACATTAGATGGTAACGCAACCCATTGTAAAGATATAAATACTGCTTGGGGATATTTAAAGAAGATAAATGAATTCAAAATTATTTTTGTTTGCAGTAATACAACTCGAATTTTAGATGTGCTTGAAATTGTTGAAGATTTTCAAAATCTTCAACCACATTTGAAAAAAAATATAAGAATACAACACGATGAAGCACATAATAAAAATGAAGGTATTCCGGCACATCGTGCAATTATCGAAAATATTGTTTGTAACCCAATTGTATTGAGTTATATGCCTATAACAGCTACTAACAAAACACTTTGTATTGATACTAACCCACTTTGGATAGAAACAAATTTAGAAAATAAAGCAGTTGATTATACTAGTTTTGATAAAACTAAATCTACTGATCCTAACTATTCTTCGTGTAATGATGCTATTAAAATTAATTTTGAAGAACTTCAAACTAAAAATAAATGGAAAGATTTTGGAATAACATGTGTTTCAGAAGAACTATTTAAGAAAGTGCATGGTAATATGGCTAATAATGTAGAAGAAAGAAGAGGTCTAGAGTTTTGTCAATTTATGAAAAATGATAACGAAATAGAAGCTGTAAATAATGGTATGAATTGTCTATATTTAAATGACTTACTAGAATTCAAATATTTTCAAAAAAATATATTTAATCTTCATATTATATCAACTCCTAGAAGAAATATTATTACGCGATTACTAGCTGAGGAGGCTATAAAAATGAACTATAATCCAATTGTCTTGGCTATTTATGGAAATGAAGGAAATAAATATCATTTATTATATTCTAATTATGAAGAGGAGGTTTCAAACATAATGAATAATGGTGAGTTTAATGAAAAGTTAGCTAAACTAATTAATTACTTAAAAAGTAAGAGTATCGATATAAATCGTCCTTTCATAATTATGGGAAACTATATGCCAACTGGAGAATCCTTATCATATGTTAATTATAAATATGGTACTATAAGAGGTAATGTACGATTGATTTCTACTAATGCCGAAGAAGATTATCAGGAAGCGTGTCGTGAAAATTATATGGTTACTAAATTTATTGAAAACAAACCTACATGGACTAAACCTGATAAGTATTTAATTGGACCAAAACAATATATAGAAAATGCTATGTCTTATGAAATAGAAAATGATGCACGAATAGATTTTATATTATCATGTAGAGAATCAAATACTATTAATGATACTATTTTACCTTCTATATCACAACTTCTTGAAGATTCCGGTGGTATTGTAGCAATACCTATAAAAATAACGGTCGATAGAAGTGACCCAAAAATAATAGAGATGGATATCATCATTAATAAATCTAGAAAGGATAGTAATGATAAAAAAATATTTCTTGAACTATTAAAAGAATGCTGTGACAATGATGAAATTGATTGTGATATTGAAGATGCTTCTGGTAAATTTAATTTTGAAACATTCAGTATTAATGAATTTAGAACTTATAGAAAAAAAGATAATGGTCCTAAAAATGGAGAATGGAAATTCAAATCTTATCAAAATCACTTTGATACTAAAACATCATTTATTAATGATAAAAATAATCATAAAAAAAATGAATGTGAAATTCTTATTTGTTATGATAAATATATTCTGAAAAACGAAAGTGGTAAAAAATTAGAAGAAAATTCTAAATCGATTTGGTGGATGGGTTATAAATATTAGATTTTATATTATAGTATAAAGATATTTGCATTAAATAAATTATGACATATAACAAAAGCAAGAATATTATATATTTTATATTAATTCATATCTCTATATCACCACATATATATCCGCGGCACCCTCCTCCCCAAAATCCTCCTTTATTACATCCATATAGTCCTCCATATAGTCCAACTAGCCCTCCATCTAGTCCAACTAGCCCTCCATCTAGTCCAACTAGCCCTCCATCTAGTCCCACTAGCCCTCCATCTAGTCCCACTAGCCCTCCGTCTAGTCCCACTAGTCATCCATATAGTCCCACTAGTCTTCCATATAGTCCCACTAGCCCTGCGTCTAGCCCTACTAGTCTTCCATATAGTCCCACTAGCCCTGCTAGTCTTCCATATAGTCCCACTAGCCATGCGTCTAGCCCTACTAGTCTTCCATATAGTCCCACTAGCCATGCGTCTAGCCCTACTAGTCTTCCATATAGTCCACCCTTATCTAGTCCACCCTTATCTAGTCCACCCTTATCTAGTCCACCCTTATCTAGTCCACCCTTATCTAGTCCACCCTTATCTAGTCCACCCTTATCTAGTCCTGCATTTTTTCCTGCATTAAATCTTCCAACAAATCTTCCAACAAATCTTCCAACAAATCTTCCAACAAATCTTCCAACTAATCCTCCAACAAATCCTCCAACAAATCCTCCAACAAATCCTCCAACAAATCCTCCACATAATTTTTCATCTAATCAGTCATCTTTTCCACTAGTATCAACTTCTTCTCCGCCAAAAAAGCTCTCTCAATTCGCAATATATGTAATAGTATTTGTTTGTTTATGTCCAATATTTGCATTTTGCATATGTACATTTCGGATTTGTTATTTGGATATAATAAAGGTTTGTTATTTGGATATAAAAAAAAATAAAATTCACGTTCAGGAAGTTAAATTTCCCAACAATCCTAAAATTCTCCCAAACCAAAAACCATTTATCGTAGTATAAAGGGAAAAGCGAAGCGATACAGCCCCTTTATACCATCTTTTTTATAGCTAAAACCACATTTTCTGGTTCTAATATAGTCATCACTGGAACTCCAGTAGGACATTGTAATGTCGAATGAATGTTAGTTAACATATCCATTTTATCGACAAATGGTGGACAAGCGATTACCGGATATTTGCTGTTTGCCGCAACTATACCACTTAACGCATTACTTCGTCCGGCAACAGTAACCCAAATAATTTTATATTGTTCATCATTATCATATTTTTTAATTGTATCTAGAACATTTTGTGTATTTTTATGAGCAGATGCAACAATTTCTATAAATTCAATTTCGTAATTTGTTAATGATGTAGTAATTTTACTAACATGTTGTTTATCATTAATGCTACCAGATAAAATAACAACAAATGTAATCGGTTTATTTATATTCGATTGTGATTGTGTCGGCGATGATAATGGTGATGATGGTGGTGGTGGCGGTAAAGAATTTAACATAATCGAATACTCTGGAAAATCCGGGTCTAATGTAAAATCCGACAAATTCATAGGAAATGTAGAAATATCTTCCTCAAATGTTATCATATCATAAAATTGTTTATAGCAATTATATGCTTTATCTATAATATCTTTTGGAACTTCAGGTATTATATCTATATATGGGTCACATTGTTCTTTAACCCAATCTCTAATACAATCCTTGTCTAATTTGTCTGGTTCAAATCCTTCATACATGCGACAATTATATGTAGATTTCATCCAATATCTGCTACTATCGCAAGTATGTAATTCATCTATTAACAATATTTTTCCATCTTTATTTTTACCAAATTCATATTTAGTATCTACTAAGATTAAACCAGCATCATCAGCTAATTGTTGTCCATATTTAAATAATTCCATTGCTTTTTCAAATATATAGTTACATTCTTTGTTAGTCATGTATCCTTCTTTAATAATATTTTCTTTTGAAATGGGAACATCTGTGGCTCCTTTGGTAGTTGGTGTAATTACCGGCTCATCTAATTGTTGATTTTTTCGTAAACCATTCAGAAATTTTAATCCACAATATTCACGTTCTCCATTATTATAATGTGTCCACAAACTAGTGTTAGTATTACCTGTTATATATCCACGAACTATTACTTCTATCATAAATGGTGTACATTTATGAACAATCATAGTATTTTCTTGCGAAGCAATACAATGATTATCCATTATATGTTTTGTTTTGCTAAACCAAAATGCACTCATATTATTAAGTAATTCACCCTTACCAGTTATAGTTCCAATATGTTTATCAAAACTACTTACATTGTCAGTAGCCCGAATTAGTAAATGATTATCTCCTAATTTATAAATATTACGGACCTTACCGGAATATATTAAAAATTCCTCTATTTTCGACATATGATTTAAATCTATTATTAATATTTAAATCCTATTTAATTCATTTTAAGAAAAGAGACAAAAATAACAAATAATACATTAATTATACCAACTGACCGTATTGGGGGTTACCCCCTTTATGTGTTTAAAACTCTTTAATGTATTCGACAATAACATTGCTACTGTCATAGGTCCAACCCCACCTGGTACCGGTGTTATTTTTGCAGCAATGTCTTTTACATTTTCAAAATCAACATCACCAACTAATCTATAACCACTTTTTTTAGTTGAATCTGATATTGTGTTTATACCAACATCAATTACAACAACCCCTGGTTTTAACCAATCTTTTTTTATCATTTGCGGACAACCACAAGCAGAAATAACTATATCGGCCATTTTTAAATGACTTACAATATCTATAGTTTCTTTATGACAGACAGTAACAGTTGCCATTTCTTTCATTAGTAATAGTGACAAAGGTAACCCAACAATATTACTTTTACCAACAATAACAACGTGTTTACCAATTAATTCGACATTTTCTCTCTTCAAAAGTTCCATACACCCTAATGGAGTACATGGAATAAACATTGGGATTCTTTTATTCATAGCTAAATTGCCCATATTATAGGCATGAAATCCGTCAATATCTTTATTATAATCGATTTTACTTAATACCTCTTCTTCATTTAAATGTTCTGGAATTGGTAATTGAATCAAAATTCCATGAACTTCATTATTATTATTTAAATCTTTTATAAATTTACAAATAGATTCGTTATCAACATCTGTCTCAAAATTACAAATTCCTATATCAATACCTACTTTTTTACAGGCTTCTATCTTTTTTTTTATATAAATATTTGAATCTTCTCTCTCTCCTATTTGTATTATTACTATTACTGGAGTTCCATATTGAATATATTTTTTCACTTCTATTGTTATTTCATTAATTATATTATTAGCTATTTCGGTTCCGTTTATTATATTATTTGCATTGTCCATATTTTTATAATACTAAAAATATGTATTTAATATTTATTTAATATTTATTTTATTAAAATTGAATCTTAATAAATTTTAATAATTGTTTTAATATTAAATTTGAAACATGAACAAAATTGTCGCCGATTTAGAGGACTTTGTCTTATCAGAAAAGAACACAACAGTTAATATTGAAAAAGACCAAGATACACATGAAACAATAAATCGAGTTTTAAATATATTATATGAATTTTGTCTAGATTATGAAAGTAAAGATTCTGAAAAAGATAATAATTTTAATAATATTCGGGCTAAATTTACACAATTATTTAATAAAGAGTCGCGTTTAACGAAACTCAATCTAAAAAAAACAGACCTAATTGCCGAATATCGTAAATGTTTAGAAAATCAAAGTTTAAAACAAAATATTATGCTTGAAAAATTACTTTGTAAAAAACCGTCAAGAAGTATATCTGGAATTGTATCTATTACTCTTGTTATGAGTCCGTATCCAAACGGTCAAGGATTTTCATGTGAACATGATTGTTTTTATTGCCCTAATGAACCAGCTCATAAAGGAAATAATTGGCAAGCACAACCACGTAGTTATTTATATCATGAACCTGCTGTTCGTCGAGCAAATCGACATAATTTTAAGGCATATGAACAAATGATTGACCGAATGGATACTTTATATACAAATGGGCATACAATTGATAAATTAGAAATTATAGTTGAGGGGGGGACATATACTGAATATCCTGTGGAATATTTGATTGAATTCAACCGTGACACATATTATGCGGCGAATACATATTTTGATAAGGTAAAACGTGATAAAAAATCATTAGCTGATGAAATTGTTGAAAACCGTTCAACAAGGGTACATATAATTGGTATATGTATTGAAACTAGACCAGACGCAATGGATAATACTTGGATAAGACATTTTCGCGATTGTGGAGTTACAAGAATTCAGCTTGGTATTCAATCAACACACGACCATATTTTAAAGAAGATTAATCGTGGACATACTATTCAGCAAGGTCTTGATGCTATTGAGATGTTAAAAGATTTGGCGTTTAAAATAGATATTCATATAATGCCGGATTTACCATATTCAACTCCTGAATTAGATAAAGAGATGATGGATTATGTATATACAGTATTGCAACCCGACCAAATTAAAATATATCCATGTGCAGTGGTTCCTTGGACAAAAATTGAAAAATGGTATAATGAAGGTAAATGGACACCTTACACACCCGAACAATTGAAAGAGGTAATGGATTATGCTATGTCGACATGTCCCGACTGGATTCGTCTTCCGCGTGTTATTAGAGATATACCAAATGTTTATATTCAAGCAGGAAATCAAATTACAAACTTACGACAAACCTTATCTATTTCGCGAGAGATTCGTTCCCGTGAAATAGAAAGACATCCTGAGTATTTTGGTAAACCTGCGAAAATCTTTGATGAAAAATATTCGGACAAAGATTATTTTATTAGCTATGAATCAGATGATAAAGTTGCGCTATTTGGATTTATTCGTTTGCGACTTCCAAAAAAAGACAAAAATACATTATTTAAGTGTCTAAAAGGAAAAGCTTTAATCCGAGAGTTGCACGTATATGGATTTAATACAGCTGTTGGTGAACAAGCAAAATCGAGCCAACATCTTGGTATTGGTTCAAAACTTCTTAAAAAAGCTGAATCTATTGCATATTGGAAAGGCTATTCGGGAATTGTGGTTATATCTGGTGAAGGAGTAAAAGATTATTATTTTAAAAAGGGATACTATGAATCAGAAACATATATGGTTAAAGATTTTATAACACTTAAAACATGGTTGAACAATTTAATAAATTTAATAGTTTTAGTAATTTTAATAATTTTAATAATTTTAATAATTTTAATAATTGTAGTCCTTTTAGTATTTATTAGGATTTAGGATTATTAGTATTTAATAATATCCAAATCATTTATTCGAATCAAAGAAGTTCGTAACTATATCAAAACAGTCCGAAGATGCTAAATATATTAAACAATTATAACCGAATTAACATCTTCATGAATATTAAATAATAGTCAAATAGTATATAATTATATAAATATAAACATTATATAATTATTATAAAATAAATAGAAAATGGAAGAATTACCAGACGATATTAATACTACTTTAATTAATAATATTAATGATATTACTGATTTACAAAATCTTCTTACATTAAATAAATATTATTATACAAATTCTATTGAAAAATATAAAACTGAAAAAGATAAAAAAGATGAAAAAACTGAAAAAGATAAAAAGGAATCTGGTCTATATTTAACATATCCCTTATATGTATTAAATATTTTTGAAAATAAATTAGATAAATTATTATCATGTCCGACATTAGATTTTAAACCACATTTTTTACATGGTTTCACTGGTTATATAGATGGAATTGGAGAAAATGATGTTTCATATCATATAATGAAAGGCGTCGATACGTGTGGAAGACAATTTATCACATTTAAATTTAAATTTAAAGAAAAAGAAAAAATAGACGAAAAAGAAAACATCGAACATTATACGGTTTCTACATTATTTAAACGGTATACAAATTATGATTCGCAAACTTGGGTATTTGGAACGAGTAGTATACATTTACATGAAAATACATGTCCCTCTCTAGAAGATATAGATAATTATCAAAGAGTTATTAATGGTGAAACAGTTGAAACTGACCTGTATTTTGTCAGCTTATAAAAAAACATTGATTTAAGCAAATTATATTAGTTATGGGTAATAGTGTAAGAGAGAAAACCACATATCACATTACTCACGAACCTATTTTGACCAGTTCCAAATTACTTATGAACGTTTATAAATTGTAGCACCTCAATCATAGCTGTGATAATAGGAATGGTACGTGGTTGACCGACTACTGGTGGATGAAGTATATTCGCTCTCTTAAATTGCGCCTTAGTGATGACGCCAGGAAGTTTCTCGATGAACTCTTGACTAAAAGATGATGTTGGAAATGATGCTCTACATACAAAGCATCGTCCTTTCGGAAGATTACAATAATGGTCGTATGTAGCAGTGATATGTTGAAGATAATGCTCTTGACACACACTGTGTCCATTGGGGCAGATGAGAGGTTTGGATAACGCATCATAACAGATAGGACACTCATCGCACTCTTCACACTCTCGCTTATAAGTTGGAGCTTTGTCTTGTGTCTTCGCCGATTTCTTCACATGCTTACCGCAGAACTTGCCAAACCTTGCCTTGTGTGTACAAGGTTTTCCGTTTATGCATGTTCCGCAGCATATCGTCAGCATCAATGATTTATGCGACGTTAGTATTTCTCTATTTAACCAGAAGAAGAAAAAGAGCTTCAATTTTTTTTCTTCTTCTGGTTAAAGACATTATCATTGGATAATCTACATGAAATAATAACTTGTAGCTATTTTATATAATTTAAAACCGCTTAAAGAGTTCGGTAAAAATTATATAAAATGGAGTTGAGTTGGCGTGAAAAAATGATAAAAATAATGGGTTGTAAGCAAACAAAAGACGTTAGAAACGAATTTAAAAATTTTAGTGAAAATAAAGAATTATTATCTGATTCGCTTATTGAAGATTTATTAGATGAATCAAATTTATATGACCCATCATATAATAATAAAACAAGATTTAACAACTATAAACCAAAAATTCGGATAGGTAATAAATATCAAGTAGCAATTCCAACAATTTCAACAATTCCGGCAATTCCGGCAATTCCGGCAATTCCGCTTGCAGTCGGTAACAATTCCAGCGATGTGGGGGTTAGGGGAGAAGCGTAGCGGGTGCCCCCTATAATAAATACTCTTTTCTCAGACTAAAAGGTTGCGTTTAAACAATTGTCTTTTGTCGTCATATCGAGTATAATAAGGACGTATAGTCCTTCTATTTAACTATTTGGTGGTATCTAGAGTTCATCGTCCAGACCTCATCCACCTTTCATACGTCTAGTTCTACGCGTTCTTGTTCGTCGTGATTTGACACGATGTTGTTTTGTTTTGCGAGGTTTCGTCCGACGGGACTTTCTGCGATGTCTGCGAGTATAAATCATATTATAATATAACTAAATATTATAATATTTTATTTTATTTTATTTTATTATAATTTATTTAATTATATTGTGAATTGCTTTAATAATAAACGGATATTCATACTTAGAATATTCAGAATGTTTTAAATTTTTTATTATTTTCCAAATTATTTCATATTTTAATTTTCTTAATTTTTTCAAACTTAGATTTTGTAAACGAATATTATATATTTGGTCTTTATTACCGGAAAATAAATAGATTGGAATTTTTTGACATTTATCAGTAACTTTTGTAATATCTAGTAAAATAGTATGAATACCAATAATGCAACCAAGTTGTTCATGATAATTCAGACCAATATGTAATGCTAGTGTGCCACCCTGTGAAAATCCTCCAATCATTATATTCTCTGATTTACCATCTAATAATTTTACTTCTTTATCAATTATTTTATTTATTCTTTTTACTTGTTTATAAAAGTTGTTTTCATCTATTTTATCGTGTTTCATAAGACCATCGTATCTCGTAAAATAATTATACCAAGAATTAATATTTTTCTCGGTTTCTTCTGGCCAAGTAATATTTATTTTTGGTGTATTCGGTAAAATAATTTTAAGATTTTGATATTTTTTTATTAATTTATATGTTAGTTTTAATAAAGATTCAGTTGTTTCATTCATACCATGCAATAATATAATCGTGTATTCGTGTTTTTTTGCTGGTAAAAAGATATAGTCATTGTTCATATACTTTATACTTAAAAAGTATCGCAAAATACCTTTATATGATACTTTTATACTTTTTAAAAAGTATCGCAAAATATTAATTATTTTTATTACATGCTGATACCGCCACTGCTGATATATATATATATTAATATTTCGTCATATATTGGTGGCACAAATGATTGATGATCTGTATTAACTAATTCTAATCGAATTGTATATGTACCATTTACTAAATTACTAATTGTTATAGAATTATTACTATAATGCATAACATATAAATTACTATTTAATAATACATGTATATGACCATCTATTTCTAATACAAAATTATTTACTGTAAAAGTTACTAATGTGTTGTTTGCGTAAATAGTGGTATTATTACTAGGTAAATTAATTGTTATATTTGGTTCTGGTTCTGGTTCTGGTAATAATTGTGGTGTACCTAATAATTTAAATGGATTCGGGTCTAATGTATTATTTGCAACGCCAAAACCATTAAAACACCAACCTCTCATTATTGAAACATCATTACCGTTTGTTCCGCTTACATCGTAATTTTGACTTACATCACTACGATAAGGATTTAGAAAAGGATTTGTTAAATCAAATAGTGGTTGCCTAAAAAAAGCCGCGCTAGAAGTGATAGTTGCATTATTTATATTGCTTTCTTGAATTTTAGTTCCATTATTATATAATTCAATTTTATAAAATCCAACATTCCACGAACCGTTTTTAATATAATTATTAAAAGATGTACCAATAGCTGTATCTGTTAAATTCGATGGTGGATTATATTGATTGATTTCAATTATTGTCATTGTAATACTCTTAACATTACCAACATTATTAATATTAGATGATATAGCACTCGCATGCCCATCTCGACCGTATGCATCTAATGAAAGGTCGGTAAGAAGCGAACCACTAGTTCCATCTACTGAAGGTTTTCCAAATGAAAGAATTTCTTGTATTACACCTCCATTATTAGTTGTATAAGTAACTTGTAATTTATTTATTGTTGCATCACCATAGGCCATACTTCTTTGTGTAATCTTTATATCAGTGATTAATATTTCTGATAAAAATTCTATTTTTAATTCTGGTTTAGGTGTTAGTAATTTAAAATTTTCAACATTTCCAGATATTGGTTGTGTAATATTTATAAGTTCGGGTTCTGATTCTGTTAAAGTATATCCAGGTAATCCAGCAATATATGATGCTAAATAAACAACATCGGCATCAGATACAATCCCATCATTATTAATATCACTTACTGTGCGCATATATAATATTATATTATTATAATATTATAATATATTTTATCCCGTTTCATTTGGTTGGTTTTATTTTTTAGATACTTTTAAAAGTATCGCAAAATAATAAAATCTGTTATTAATATAAATGTATAAAAAATCTACAAAAACAAAGCGACATAAAAAGATTTCGAATCACAAAAAAACACTTAGGTATAAGGGCGGGGTACATACAACACATACTAGAGTGCCAAAACCGTTAACTGAATTACAATATAATTATTTACATCTTCTACGCACAATTGATAATTCTGTAAAACAAATAAAGGAACAATTACTTAAATTAGAAAAGGATATTATTTAAAATATACTTTAAAAAGATACTTTTTAAAATTTATCGCAAAATACTTTTATATATTAATATATTAATATATTAAATGGCTGGAGGACTATTTGGTAAACCCTTTGCGATAAATATTAAATGTGTGATTTTTTCTCTCATTTGTATGGCGCTTTTTCTCTATAAACCCGCATTTAGTAATAATTATATGTTATATGGAACTCTATTTGTTATTTTTACAGTAGCTTATGTTGCAATGGCTTGGTATGATTTTTTTTTCGATTGTAGAATTCTCCCGTTAAGAAAGGGTGAATTTTCTTGGCAAAAATTAATAAAGCCGCCAGCGCATGATGAAAAAAAACAGAAAGAATGGGCTTGCGAAGAAGACAAAAGCACTCGCAGTATGTTAATAAATTTATCACATATATTTTTTATTGTCCCCTTATTAGCATATATAGTATTATATAGAAAAACCGTTAATCCAATTATATATCCATTATTGGGTGTTTTAGCAATGTTTACATTCGGTTATCATGGTGTTTTTTTGTTACGCGATTCTTAGTAATTATATATTTTTAATATATATATATATATGGCAAAATCACAAAATACATTTGGTGATTGTATAGGAGACTTAGTAAAAGCATTTTTTGCTGTAGGATTATGGTTTATAATGAGTACAATACCACCATTTGGTGCGCTAGGTAATTTATTTTTTAGACTTATAATGGGTGAAAAATTGGATGATAGAATATGGACATACTTTATATCCACAATACCTTTTGTTGGACCAATGTTCGGGTTAATCGGTTCAATCGTATAGAAATATACAAAATTGTATAAAGATATATAATAAATTTATATATCGTTATGTTATTTATCACTCCACCATTTGGAAATTATTTGACATTTTTTACCACATACAACTTGTATAAAAGGTTCATATACAGTAGATTCTCGTCACGGTTTAATAAACATAGTATCGAAATAATTATCCGAACTTAGACTCTCTATTTATCTCCTTGTCTAATCCCAGTTGTTTTTGACCCCTGTGCCTGGTACATATAGAAGTGATCTAACGGAATCATAAGATGTGACATCTGTCCATTCGTAAGATGTCCACCAGCTCCTCCAGCCATCATTAGATATGCTTCACCAGTATTATAATTTGTTGTTTGTAAATTAATTGTTGCTGGGTCTTTAGGTACTAACATATGGTGTGGTCCATTTTGTATATCGAGCACAGGTGGCTCCGCCATCATATGGGCGATGGTATTCGGTTCACCAATATCACCCAAAGCCATATACATCCAACCATCCGTACTCATACCACTACCTAACGCCGGTAAATTTGGGTCTAACATAGTACCAAATATGTCACCTGAACCGACCAATACCGCTTCAGCTGCTTTATATGCCCCGGTCTTAGACTTGGCAAGTCTTGCCGCTGCTAACCATATTAAACAATTACCATCACCAACAGTAGGTACAGAAGCCAATGCTGAACTAAAAGAGTTATTCGGTAATGTTTCCATTAAGCTTTCTTTTGCCGAAAAGGCAAACCAAGGTGATACACCGGGTACACCAGGAACAGGCAATGCTGCCCGTATTGTAGTGGGTGCTGCTGTCGGATTACTATTATCAAATGCAATTACAGCGGCATATTTACCAATATGTTCTGGGGCACCCTGCGTATACGCCCAGATTTTCCATTCATCTGTAGTATGTGCTACATTTGGTTCGGGAGCCCAATATAATGCTTCCACTCCATTTGCCGCAACAACCTGGGCAACGGTTGAAAATGCTGCAACTGAATCAGTAATTGACGCACTATTAGAATTTAAAACAAGATTTGTATCATTAGAAGAACCAGTAACATTAATTGTTGTCATGTTATAATATAACAGTATATATTAATTTTTCCAAAAAAATATACTTTCCTAAAATGATACTTTTTTGAAAAGTATCACAAAAATTGCGTTAAAACGTATAGGTATTTTGCTATACTTTTTTGAAAAGTATCACAAAAGTTGCGTTAAAACGTATAGGTATTTTGATATACTTTTTTGAAAAGTATCACAAAAATTGCGTTAAAACGTATAGGTATTTTGATATACTTTTTTGAAAAGTATCACAAAAATTGCGTTAAAACGTATAGGTATTTTGATATACTTTTTTGAAAAGTATCACAAAAGTTGCGTTAAAACGTATAGGTATTTTGATATACTTTTTTTAAAAGTATCACAAAAATTGCGTTAAAACGTATAGGTATTTTGCTATACTTTTTTTAAAAGTATCACAAAAATTGCGTTAAAACGTATAGGTATTTTGCTATACTTTTTTGAAAAGTATCACAAAAATTGCGTTAAAACGTATAGGTATTTTGATATACTTTTTTGAAAAGTATCACAAAAATTGCGTTAAAACGTATAGGTATTTTGATATACTTTTTTGAAAAG
>Ga0302121_10000735_pt1 | contig 16969 bp, 11 predicted proteins | sample CB21_surface_MG_FD_203120 | JGI IMG/M metagenome (GOLD analysis project Ga0302121, IMG submission 203120) | Marine microbial communities from Western Arctic Ocean, Canada - CB21_surface | ecosystem: Environmental > Aquatic > Marine > Oceanic | place: Canada: Western Arctic Ocean | collected... | reverse complement strand
TAGGCCAGAGGTGTAAGCGTGGTAACACGTTCAGCTGACTGGTACTAATGGTCCGATAGGCTTGATTTGATCCAGTAGAAGGCAGACTAGCCAATACTAGACCGAAAGCCATACACAATAATAAATGTCGCATATGCGTATTTGACTTGGAACTCTCTGACGTTGACAAGGGGTTAAAACCCTAATCAAACTAAGTTCTATCTTGGTTTGGTGATCATAGCGCCAATGAAACACCCGATCCCATCCCGAACTCGGCAGTTAAGCATGGTCGCGCCGATGGTACTGCAGCTTAAGCTGTGGGAGAGTAGGTCATCGCCAATCCTAGGTAGAACTCAGATATTAAGTATCTCTCGTAACGATGATTAATAACCCAAAAAATTCCAGCATCCACAACTACGCGAAAGCAAACGCTGTTAAACGTGAGCCTAAGAACGTTTGCTCTTGTGTAAGTTTTTAAAAATATCCCAGGTTTATATGTAGAATCTCGTCCTGGGGTTTGCCCGTATGGGGGGACTTTCCAGTCAGTGCTCAGCAGCCCACTAGGGGTGGAATGGGCTTCCGAGGAGCTTGGTGAAAGAGAGTACAACATATAAAAGGGTTATTTATGCGTTGCACCGCAATATGCGCCTACCTTGTATATTAGATAGGAGGTACATCCAAACGACATTGATCAGCAAAATCTGGTTGATGGGATCATAGTCCCTAGTTGAAGTGTTGCTAAGGGTTGAAACAGTGTGCAACACAGCGTAACTGAACAAGAAACAAATGTTCTGAGGATCATCATGGCGCGTACTAATCCGTTTCAATTTATTCAACAAACACGAGCAGAGGTTACCAAGGTTGTTTGGCCAACACGTCGTGAAGTGCTAATCACAACGGCGATGGTTTTAGCCTTATCAATCATCGCAGCCATTTTCTTTTCTGGCATAGATGCGTTAATACGCTTGGGTTTGCGCTCTATCTTGGGCCTGTTCTAGGCTAAGGGGCATACGGGCTCTTGAAAACAGGGCTTTGGGCGGGTAACTCGACTAAGAACAAAATAGAGGCGTGCGGCGATTCGGCTTCGCGCCAGTTTTTATTTCGCACAGTCTGTGCTGAAGATTGAATATTCGGGTTATTCCCGAGCAAGGTGAAGGGCCATAAAATGGCAAAAAGATGGTATTCCGTAAGTGTCCTGTCAAACTACGAAAAAAAGATCGCAGAGACCATTCGTCAGTCGGTCATCGATTGCAAAATGGAAGATCAAATTGAGGAAGTTTTGGTTCCGACGGAAGAAGTAATTGAAGTTCGCCGTGGTAAAAAAATTACCACAGAGCGCCGCTTTATGCCAGGATACGTTTTGGTTCGGATGGAGCTTTCTGACGAGGGTTATCATCTGATCACTTCGATCAACCGTGTTACTGGGTTTTTGGGCCCACAGGGGCGCCCAATGCCCATGCGCGATGCAGAGGTAAACCAAATTTTGAATCGTGTGCAGGAAGGTGAGGAAGCCCCACGTACATTAATAAATTTCGAGATTGGCGAACAAGTGAAGATCAATGGTGGCCACTTTGAAGGCTTTGACGGCAGCGTTGAAGAGGTTGACGAAGAGAATCAACGCTTAAAAGTGTCCGTGTCCATCTTTGGCCGTGCCACACCTGTTGAACTAGAATTCACTCAAGTTTCTAAACAGAACTGAGCGATTAGCGCATAACGCGCAAATGGCCCGTAAGGGCATGTGGGAGGCAGACGTCACGCGTGATGACCCGTACCACATCAACATAGCCCATTGATCGCGATCGTGGGTGTTTGAGAAGGAGAAGCCGCAATGGCTAAGAAAATAGCTGGTAAGATGAAACTGCAGATTCCTGCAGGTGCAGCAAACCCGTCCCCACCAGTAGGCCCAGCATTGGGTCAGCGTGGGATAAACATCATGGAATTCTGTAAAGCGTTCAATGCAAAAACAGCTGACATGGAGCCAGGTGCTCCATGCCCAACTATTATTACGTATTATCAAGACAAATCTTTTTCGATGGAAGTGAAGACGCCACCGGCGTCCTTCTTCCTTAAAAAAGCTGCGGGCTTGAAGCCAGTTGGAAAACGCAACCGTCCACGTGGGGCGGAAAATCCCGGTCGTGAAGTTGTGGCAACTGTCACAGTGGCTCAGGTGAAAGAAATCGCCGAAGCTAAAATGAAAGACCTAAACGCCAACGATATTGAAGGCGCAATGCAAATCATCCTGGGCTCTGCTCGGTCTATGGGCATAGAGGTGAAGTAAGATGGCTAAATATGGAAAACGCACTACCGAAGCGCGCGCTGCTTTTGCTGGAAAATCGTTGGTTTCTGTTGAAGAGGCTGTATCCCTGATCAAAGGTAATTCAAAAGCGAAGTTTGATGAAACTGTAGAAATAGCAATGAACCTTGGGGTTGACCCACGTCATGCTGACCAAATGGTTCGTGGTACAGTTAACCTCCCAAACGGTACTGGTAAGACTGTGCGTGTTGCTGTCTTCGCCCGCGGCCCAAAAGCTGAGGAAGCTTTGGCCGCTGGTGCAGACATTGTAGGCGCAGAGGATCTAATGGAAATCGTGCAAGGTGGGAAGATCGAATTTGATCGCTGCATCGCGACTCCAGACATGATGCCAGTTGTTGGCAGATTGGGTAAAGTATTGGGTCCACGCAACTTAATGCCGAACCCTAAAATTGGTACGGTGACTATGGATGTTAAAGAAGCTATTGAAGCCGCTAAAGGTGGACAGGTCCAGTTTAAAGTAGAAAAAGCAGGCGTGATCCACGCAGGCATTGGAAAGGTCTCTTTTGACGATGCAAAATTAGCTGAAAATATTCGTTCTTTTGTTGATGCGGTTGCCAAATCAAAGCCAACGGGCTCTAAGGGCGCATATATGAAAAAGATCGCCGTAAGCTCTACGATGGGACCAAGTGTAACATTGAGTGTAGACAGCGCGACCGGCCAGTAAATCCTATGTCAGCATCTAATTAAATATGGCGGGTCTGCGGTCTCGCCATTTTTAATTTTGGCATACGACAATGGTCTAGTTTTGATTCGGACAAGTAGCTTGATACAAGTTTACTGGATCGATAAATTGGCTGTGACGTTATTTTACTAGGTAATATAAATCGATCTCGTTTATCCATAAAGCCCTCGAATTTGACCAAAGCCGCCTATAAAATGGACGATTAGATTGTAATTGTATCAGTTTGATCTGGACAGCCTTGCACGAACCGGTGGAACTTTACTTAGGCCCTTGCTCAAGGGCAAAAAATCCCCTAAATGACCACTCGATGCCTTAGTGTTTTTGACTTGGGTGTCATTCTGTCCGAGATGGTGGGGGCCACTATGGCTTAATATCCTGCCTGAGATGGAGATTAGGACGAATTTCCCGTAAGGTTTTCTTCGGGTGGTTTTGGATTTGGTCTCATATCATGGACTCAAACGTGGCGGGTGACCGTTACAGAACTGAGCCGAGGGGACCTTAAAAACCCCTCATAATTTGGAGTGAAACTGTGGATAGAGCACTTAAAGAGAAGTTGGTCGACGAGCTCGGTCAAATCTTTGAAAGCTCTGGCGTCGTGGTGGTTAGCCGCTACGAGGGTATGACAGTTGCTGAAATGCAGGACCTGCGCGCGCAAATGCGTGAAGTTGGTGGGTCCGTACGTGTTGCCAAAAATAGACTCGCCAAAATCGCTCTTGATGGGAAGCCCTGCGCAAGCATTGCCAACCTTCTGACGGGTATGACCGTTCTCGCCTATTCCGAAGACCCTGTGGCAGCTGCCAAAGTGGTTCAGGCGTACTCAAAGGGAAATCCTAAACTGGATATCTTGGGTGGTGCGATGGGCAATAACGCGTTGGACGTCGCCGGTGTGAAGGCCGTTGCAGCAATGCCAAGTCGCGAGGAGCTTATTGCTTCTATCGTGGGTTGCATTGGCGCACCTGCAAGCAACATCGCTGGGGCTATTGGCGCACCTGCAAGCAACCTCGCAAGCATTCTCTCTACGATCGAAGAGAAGGCTGCTTAAGCAACCGAAACATCCTTCTGGGCTTATGCCCATCGTTGGAACACACTTAAATAATTGGAAAGAGTCTAAAATGGCTGATCTGAAAAAAATGGCAAAAGACATTGTTGGTCTTACATTGCTTGAAGCACAAGAACTGAAAACCATCCTGAAGGATGAGTATGGCATCGAACCTGCTGCTGGTGGCGCTGTAATGATGGCTGGCCCAGCCGATGGCGCAGCTGCTGCAGAAGAGCAAACAGAATTCAACGTAATGCTGATTTCTGCTGGAGCATCTAAAATCAACGTGATCAAAGAAGTCCGTGCCATCACTGGCCTGGGTCTGAAAGAAGCCAAGGAATTGGTTGATGCTGGCGGTAAAGCTGTCAAAGAAGGTGTCGACAAAGCTGAAGCCGAAGACATCAAAGCTAAGTTGGAAGCAGCTGGTGCTGAAGTTGAAGTAAAGTAATTTCAGAATTGTTTTAAAATTGGCTGGGGGTGGTTTCTGCTCCCAGCCTTTGCCGTCTCTAAGTTGATAGGCTTTGGCCTAGGTTTAGAAATAGCGCACCTTTCCTGATAGGCGCCTTTAATTTGGGCTTCTTTCTGGGTAGGTTCACAGGTCGGGCGGATGTCTTTGGGACGACATTCAAGAATAGGCCGAACCATCACCCGTTCTCAGATGTTTGCTCTGCTGGTCCCCAACGGCAGTGTGACAGGCGAGATGAAAGGTTACGTAACGCATGGCTAAGTCATTCCTAGGTCAAAAACGTTTGCGCAAATATTATGGTAAAATCCGTGAAGTTTTGGAAATGCCAAATCTAATTGAGGTTCAAAAGTCCTCTTATGATTTATTTCTAAAATCTGGTGATACACTGCAGCCGCTAGACGGCGAAGGTATTAAGGGCGTTTTCCAATCGGTTTTCCCGATTAAAGATTTCAACGAGACGGCTATCCTGGAGTTCGTAAAATACGAGCTGGAAAAACCAAAATACGATGTTGACGAGTGCCAACAGCGCGACATGACGTATGCAGCTCCCTTGAAGGTGACGCTGCGCTTGATTGTTTTTGATGTAGATGAAGACACCGGTGCGAAGTCGGTCAAAGATATTAAAGAGCAAGATGTATTCATGGGTGATATGCCTTTGATGACCCCAAATGGCACGTTTGTTGTAAATGGTACCGAGCGGGTGATCGTTTCCCAGATGCATCGTTCGCCTGGTGTGTTCTTCGATCATGACAAAGGCAAATCGCATTCCTCTGGAAAATTGCTGTTTGCATGTAGGATCATACCGTATCGAGGTTCCTGGTTGGACTTTGAATTTGATGCCAAAGATAATGTATATGCCCGGATTGATCGCCGCCGCAAACTGCCAGTTACCACACTGCTTTATGCATTGGGTCTCGACCAAGAAGGCATCATGGATGCATATTATGAAACGGTTGACTATACTTTCAAAAAAGGTAGCGGCTGGGTCACGAAGTTCTTTCCAGAGCGCGTGCGGGGTACGCGCCCAACATTTGATTTGGTCGATGCTAAAACAGGCGAGACGGTTGCCGAAGCTGGTAAAAAAGTGACGCCACGGTCGGTGAAGAAGTTGATTGACGATGCCGCTGTTTCTGAATTGCTGCTCCCATTTGATCAAATTCTTAATAAATTCGTATCCAAAGACATCATCAACGAGGAAACTGGTGCCATTTATGTGGAAGCTGGCGATGAGTTGACGTGGGAGTTGGATAAAGATGGTGAAGTGATCGGTGGTTCAATAAAGGAATTATTAGACGCTGGCATCACGAATATCCCAGTTTTAGACATTGATAACGTAAATGTGGGCGCCTACATGCGCAACACAATGACCATGGACAAAAATATGTCCCGCGAGACAGCTTTGATGGACATCTACCGCGTCATGCGTCCAGGCGAGCCGCCAACCGTTGATGCAGCGTCTGGTCTGTTTGACACGTTGTTTTTTGATAGTGAACGTTATGATCTTTCGGCTGTTGGCCGTGTAAAAATGAATATGCGTTTAGCCTTGGATGCAGAAGATACTGTGCGCACGTTGCGCCGCGAAGATATCATATCTTGTATCAAAGCATTGGTTGATCTGCGCGATGGTCGCGGTGATATCGACGATATTGACCACTTGGGTAATCGCCGGGTGCGCTCAGTTGGTGAGTTGATGGAAAATCAATACCGCGTTGGTTTACTGCGTATGGAACGCGCGATCAAAGAGCGGATGTCATCGGTTGAGATCGATACAGTTATGCCGCAAGATTTGATAAATGCGAAACCTGCCGCCGCTGCAGTGCGTGAATTTTTTGGCTCCAGTCAGCTGTCACAGTTCATGGATCAAACCAACCCGCTATCCGAAGTGACACATAAACGTCGTTTGTCGGCGCTTGGCCCAGGCGGTTTAACACGCGAACGTGCAGGCTTTGAGGTACGCGATGTGCACGCCACGCACTACGGCCGTATGTGTCCAATTGAAACGCCCGAAGGGCCAAATATTGGTCTGATCAACTCGCTGGCAACCTTTGCCCGAGTCAACAAGTACGGTTTTATCGAAACTCCTTACCGTAAAGTTGTAGATGGCAAGGTTACAGATGAAGTCCAGTATATGTCTGCCACTGAAGAAATGCGCCATACTGTGGCGCAGGCAAACGCGGCATTGGATGAGAATGGCAAGTTTAAAAATGACTTGGTTTCAACCCGCCAAAATGGTGACTACACTTTGGCGCAGTCTGGATCTGTTGACCTGATTGATGTTTCCCCGAAACAGTTAGTCTCGGTTGCGGCGTCTTTGATCCCGTTCCTTGAGAATGATGATGCTAACAGGGCCTTGATGGGCTCCAACATGCAACGTCAGGCCGTACCACTTCTGAAGGCGGAAGCGCCATTGGTTGGAACGGGTATTGAGGAAATTGTAGCTCGTGATTCTGGAGCTGCTATCATGGCAAAACGTGGTGGGATCATCGATCAAGTTGATGCACAACGGATTGTTATTCGGGCTACCGAAGATCTGGAGCTGGGTGACGCGGGCGTGGATATCTACCGCATGCGTAAGTTCCAACGCTCTAACCAAAATACATGTATAAATCAACGCCCTCTAGTGAAGGTCGGCGATTACGTTACGAAAGGCGAAGTGGTCGCTGACGGTCCGTCGACTGACATTGGTGAATTAGCCCTGGGTAAAAATGTGGTTGTCGCATTTATGCCTTGGAACGGTTATAACTATGAAGATAGCATCTTGATATCTGAGCGTATTGTGCGTGATGACGTTTTCACATCTGTCCACATCGAAGAATTTGAAGTTGCCGCACGTGATACAAAATTAGGTCCTGAAGAAATCACTCGTGATATTCCAAATGTGGGTGAAGAAGCTCTCCGGAATTTGGATGAGGCTGGTATCGTTTATATTGGTGCGGAAGTCGGCCCTGCTGACATATTGGTTGGTAAAATTACACCAAAAGGCGAAAGCCCGATGACGCCAGAGGAAAAACTTTTACGGGCCATTTTTGGTGAGAAAGCATCTGATGTTCGCGATACATCTTTGCGTCTTCCACCAGGTGATTACGGCACAATCGTTGAAGTTCGTGTGTTTAATCGCCATGGAGTTGAAAAAGACGAACGCGCTTTGCAGATTGAACGTGAAGAAGTGGAGAGTTTGGCTCGTGACCGTGATGATGAGCTTACAATTCTCGACCGTAACATCTATGCTCGTCTGCGGAGTATGATCGAAGGTAGGGAAGCTGTTAAAGGCCCTAAGGGCACTCGCGGTGGCATTGTTTCAGTGGAGTTACTGGATGATATGCCACGCAGCCATTGGTGGCAGTTTGCGATGAAAGAAGAGGGTGATGCTCAAGTTATTGAAGCGCTAAACGAACAATATGAAGCGCAGAAACGCACATTAGACGCCCGCTTTGAAGATAAAGTGGACAAAGTACGTCGTGGCGATGATCTGCCCCCAGGCGTGATGAAGATGGTTAAAATTTTCGTAGCGGTGAAGCGTAAGTTGCAACCAGGTGATAAAATGGCTGGTCGCCACGGTAACAAAGGTGTGATTTCTAAAGTTGTGCCAATGGAAGATATGCCTTTCTTGGCTGATGGTACGCCAGTTGATTTTGTATTGAACCCACTTGGTGTGCCTTCACGTATGAACGTAGGGCAAATTCTTGAAACCCATATGGGTTGGGCTGCTCGCGGCTTGGGAATCCAAATTGACGAAGCATTGGGTGAATACCGCCGGTTTGGCGATTTGACACCAGTGCGTGAAGCAATGCGAATTGCTTATGGCGATGACGTCTATGCGGAAGGCATCCAAGGCATGGACGAAAAGTCTTTGTTAGAATCTGCGAGCAACGTGATCAACGGTGTGCCCATTGCTACACCTGTTTTTGATGGTGCCAAAGAAGCTGATGTAAACGACGCTTTGAGTAGGGCAGGCTTTAGTGAAAGCGGTCAATCGGTCTTGTTTGATGGTCGTACAGGCGAAGAGTTTGCACGTCCTGTCACTGTGGGCATCAAATACCTGCTGAAACTACACCACCTTGTGGATGATAAAATTCACGCGCGTTCTACTGGTCCATACTCGCTGGTTACCCAGCAACCATTGGGTGGTAAAGCGCAATTTGGTGGCCAACGTTTTGGAGAAATGGAAGTTTGGGCGCTGGAAGCTTATGGCGCCGCTTACACTTTACAGGAAATGCTGACCGTGAAATCGGATGACGTCGCTGGCCGGACAAAAGTCTATGAAAGTATCGTTAAGGGCGAGGATAATTTTGAAGCTGGGATCCCAGAATCATTTAACGTTCTTGTCAAAGAAGTCCGTGGCCTTGGCCTGAATATGGAACTCCTGGATGCGGAGGTGGACGAGTAGATTGCGCGTCAGCGCAATTTACTCCCACCGTCTCCTCCCTCTGATTTAAAGGATTTTAAGATGAACCAGGAACTATCAACCAACCCGTTCAACCCAGTAGCACCACCTAAAGCCTTTGATGAAATCAAAGTGTCCCTGGCCAGCCCAGAGCGGATTTTGTCATGGTCATTTGGTGAGATCAAAAAGCCGGAAACTATAAACTACCGAACCTTCAAACCCGAGCGTGACGGCTTGTTCTGCGCGCGTATATTTGGCCCAATCAAAGATTATGAATGCCTGTGTGGCAAATATAAGCGTATGAAATACCGCGGCGTTGTCTGTGAAAAATGTGGTGTAGAAGTAACCCTGCAAAAGGTACGTCGTGAGCGGATGGGTCACATCGAATTGGCCAGTCCCGTTGCACACATATGGTTCCTGAAATCACTCCCATCGCGTATCGGTCTTATGCTTGATATGACTTTGCGTGATCTTGAGCGCATTTTGTATTTTGAAAACTATGTGGTCATCGAGCCTGGCTTGACTGACCTGACTTATGGTCAGCTGATGAACGAGGAAGAATTTCTCGACGCACAGGACATATACGGCATGGACGCCTTCACTGCTAATATCGGCGCCGAAGCAATCCGTGAAATGTTGTCATTGATCGATCTTGATGGTGAAGCAGAACAACTGCGTGTTGATCTGTCCGAAGCAACGGGTGAATTAAAGCCGAAGAAAATCATCAAACGTTTGAAGATCGTTGAAAGCTTTATCGAGTCTGGCAACCGCCCAGAGTGGATGATTTTGACCGTGATCCCAGTAATTCCACCAGAATTACGCCCCTTAGTGCCGCTGGATGGTGGCCGATTTGCTACGTCTGATTTGAATGACCTTTACCGACGTGTGATAAACCGCAATAACCGTTTGAAGCGTCTTATAGAATTGCGCGCACCTGATATCATCGTGCGAAATGAAAAGCGCATGTTACAAGAATCTGTTGATGCATTGTTTGACAATGGGCGCCGTGGCAGGGTGATTACTGGGCAAAATAAACGCCCGTTGAAATCTTTGTCTGATATGCTGAAAGGTAAGCAAGGCCGCTTCCGCCAAAACCTTTTGGGCAAACGCGTCGACTTCTCTGGCCGCTCGGTGATTGTTACCGGCCCTGAGCTGAAGCTGCATCAATGTGGTTTGCCTAAAAAGATGGCGCTCGAGTTGTTTAAACCGTTCATCTACAGCCGATTGGAAGCCAAGGGACTGTCATCCACTGTGAAGCAAGCTAAAAAATTGGTTGAAAAAGAACGCCCTGAGGTTTGGGATATTCTGGATGAAGTGATCCGCGAACACCCCGTTATGTTGAACCGTGCGCCAACGCTTCACCGCTTGGGCATTCAGGCTTTTGAACCTGTGTTGATTGAAGGAAAAGCTATTCAGCTTCATCCCCTAGTTTGTTCAGCCTTCAACGCCGACTTTGACGGTGACCAAATGGCCGTGCACGTACCGTTAAGCCTTGAAGCTCAGCTGGAGGCTCGCGTCTTGATGATGTCGACCAACAATGTGTTGTCCCCTGCCAACGGTGCTCCAATTATTGTACCATCACAGGATATGATTTTAGGCCTCTATTACACCACTCTCATGCGCAAGGGCATGAAGGGCGAAGATATGATCTTTGGGTCAGTGGACGAAGTGCAGCATGCGCTTGACGCAGGTGTTGTTCACCTTCACGCTAAGATTACAGCTCGGATCCCGCAGGTCGATGATGAAGGCAATCAGATTATGGTGCGGTTCGAAACCACACCTGGTCGAGTGCGGTTGGGCGACTTGCTTCCCCAAAATTCTAAAGCACCATTCAGCTTGGTAAACCGTCTGTTGAAAAAAGGTGAAGTTCAGCAAGTGATTGATACTGTTTATCGTTACTGTGGTCAGAAAGAATCTGTGATTTTCTGCGACCATGTAATGACCATTGGTTTCCGTGAAGCCTTCCGTGCTGGTATTTCTTTTGGTAAAGATGACATGCTGATCCCGGACAACAAATGGACAATTGTCGATGGTGTCCGTGCTCAGGTTAAAGAGTTCGAACAGCAGTATATGGATGGCCTGATTACCCAAGGTGAGAAATACAATAAGGTAATTGACGCTTGGTCAAACTGTAATGATCAAGTGACCGACTCCATGATGGAAGCTATCGCCTCGGTGAAATACGATGAGAATGGGTCTGAGATGGAACCGAATTCGGTTTACATGATGGCCCACTCCAAAGCGCGAGGCTCAGTTACCCAGATGAAACAGCTTGGTGGCATGCGTGGCCTTATGGCTAAGCCAAACGGTGACATCATCGAGACTCCGATCATATCGAATTTTAAAGAGGGGCTGACTGTTCTAGAGTACTTCAACTCAACACACGGTGCACGTAAAGGCTTGTCGGATACGGCTCTGAAAACGGCCAATTCCGGCTACTTGACTCGCCGTTTGGTGGATGTGGCGCAAGATTGTATCGTCCGGTCGCATGACTGTGGGACCGAACGTTCCATTACAGCGCGTGCTGCGGTGAATGACGGCGAAGTAATTTCCTCATTGGCAGAACGAATATTGGGCCGTGTTGCGGCTGAAGACGTTATCAAGCCAGGTACGGATGAAGTCTTATGCGCTAAAAATGAGATAATCGATGAGCGCAAAGCTGACTTTATTGAAGCTGGCGGCGTCATCTCAATGTTGATCCGGTCACCTTTGACCTGTGAAACTGACGATGGCATTTGTGCGGCTTGTTACGGCCGTGACCTTGCACGTGGTACGCTCGTGAACCAAGGCGAAGCTGTTGGCATCATAGCGGCTCAGTCAATCGGTGAGCCAGGAACGCAGCTGACCATGCGGACATTCCATATTGGTGGAGTTGCACAGGGCGGTGGTCAACAATCCAGTCAGGAAAGTAGTCAGTCTGGCAAGGTAAATCTTGAAAATGCCAACCTGCTGAAGAACTCTGCTGGTGAGTTCTTGTCACTGACACGGAACATGGTGGCTAGCATTCTCGACGTGGGCGGCGCTGTTATCGCAAGTTACAAAGTGGCTTATGGTTCTAAAATGCTGGTCAAAGATGGGCAAACGATTGCCCGTGGTGACAAGCTGTTTGAATGGGACCCTTTCACACTACCAATTATTGCTGAGAAATCAGGAACTGTTAAATATGTGGATTTGGTCTCAGGTATTGCAGTGCGTGACGAGACAGACGATGCAACTGGCATGACCCAGAAGATCGTTACCGATTGGCGAGCAGCGCTAAAAGGCAACGAATTGGCGCCGAAAATAATCGTCACTGATGCCAATGGTGAGATGCTGGTGCGTAAAGATGGCAACCCAATTGCTTACGCCATGTCAGTAGATGCTGTTTTGTCAGTTGAGGACGCACAAGAAATCAAAGCTGGTGATATTTTGGCGCGTATTCCTCGTGAAGGTGGTCGTTCAAAGGACATTACTGGTGGCCTGCCACGGGTTGCTGAATTGTTTGAGGCACGTCGCCCCAAAGACCACGCAATTATTGCAGAAATTGATGGTCATGTCCGCTTCGGAAAAGACTATAAAAATAAGCGCCGTATTGCGATTGAACCTGCGGATGATACCATGGAAAAAGTTGAATACATGGTACCAAAAGGCAAGCATATCCCAGTCCAAGAAGGTGATTTCATCAAAAAAGGTGATTACATAATGGATGGCAACCCCGCGCCGCATGATATTCTTGCGGTTATGGGTGTTGAGGCTCTTGCTGATTATATGATTGACGAAGTTCAAGACGTCTATCGTCTTCAAGGTGTGAAGATAAACGATAAGCACATCGAAGTTATCGTTCGTCAGATGCTGCAGAAATGGGAAATCACCGAAAGTGGCGACACAACTCTGCTAAAAGGCGAACATGTCGATAAAGCTGAATTTGATGCTGCCAATGAGAAGGCCTTGTCAAAAAGTGGACGTCAGGCTCAGGGCGAACCAATCTTGCTCGGGATTACTAAAGCTTCCTTGCAAACCCGCTCATTTATTTCTGCGGCATCGTTTCAAGAAACTACCCGCGTTCTCACTGAAGCTTCGGTGCAAGGTAAACGTGATAAGTTGGTTGGACTCAAAGAAAATGTGATTGTGGGACGTCTGATCCCAGCTGGAACTGGTGGCGCCACGCAGCAAATGCGCAAGGTTGCAACTGATCGTGACAACGTTGTGATCGAAGCGCGCCGGGCTCAAGCGGAAGAGGCGATAGCCTTGGCCGCTCCTGTGCAAGCCGCGCCAACACCTGATGAGCTGTTTGACAGCCTGTTAGCGGATAAAGCTGAAAATAACGAGACATAATAGTCGCAATATTAAGAATTTAAGGGCCGCTCAGTTGAGTGGTCCTTTTTCTTTTTAGTTGAAATATCAGACTAAATAAGCCTTGGTGCTGCAATTAGAATTCACGTCGGGCGACGAAGGGGCTGCACCATGTCAGATAATATTCGTGGCGGGCTCTTCATGGTCGCTTCAATGGTCTGTTTTGCGGCCAACGATGCGATCATCAAGTCTTTGGGGGGTGTTTTGCCCGCATTTCAGACTTTGGCTGTGCGGGGTGGGGTAGTAGTGTTGCTGCTGGCTTTATTAGTGATGCGCTCCGGCTGGAGGGTGCATGAGCTGGGTTGCCGGGACCGGATGATACTGGCCCTGCGCGCCCTGTCTGAAGTCGGCGCTGCGTTTTTTATTGTGACGGCCTTATTCAATATGGAACTAGCTAACATGACCGCTATTCTGCAACTTCTGCCACTCACCATTCCATTAGCTGCATTCTTATTTTTGGGTGAGCCTTTAGGTTGGCGTCGAATTTCAGCGATCGTAATTGGCTTTGTGGGGATGTTGTTGATTGTGAAGCCAGGCAGTGATGGGTTTAATGTCTATTCTTTGTTTTGTCTTGCTGCAGTGGTTTGCGTGACCATCCGAGATTTGACTGCCCGCAGTCTGGGCGCCAAACTGTCATCGCAGGAGATGTCGCTGTTTGCTGCCTTCGGAGTGTTTGTTGCAGCCAGCCTTGCCACTGTTTTTGAGCCATGGGTTCCAATCACTTTGGTTGCTTGGGTGGCTCTTTTAGGATCCGCGGTTGCAATTTTCTTTGGCTACATAGTCAGTGTTATGGCGATCCGTACCGGCGACGTAAGCTTCACAGCGCAGTTTCGCTATGTTGGGCTGATAGCTGCGCTGATTCTGGGATATGTATTTTTTGCTGAATGGCCGGACGCCTTTGCCTTGATTGGAGCGGGGGTGATAGTGGGTACCGGCGCGTTTACCATTTTCCGGCAACGGGGCCCTGCGTAGATAAGACTCTAGGCAGGGTTAATACTAAACGCTACCATCAGTGGAATATAATGCAGTTTTTTCAAAGTATATTGTTGATTACCTAGGCTCAGATTAGTAAATTTTATACATTCTTAAGCGTGCCTGGAATAGAAGTTTCGTCGTTGGGCCCGTAACTGTTGACACCCTCAACGACTCTGCATATACGCCCAACATCTGCCATGGGGGATACCTCATTGTGCAACATCAAAATTTGAAGTGGTCAAGAACAGCTTGCTGTTCCTCTGGAACTCCCGCCGCCCCATCTGTTATTAGGACGGGATGCGGTTTTGGTTGTATTTTGGCGAAAAATACCGCGATCAGACGCGGAAACCGGCGATGGGTAACTGACCTGGCGCTTAACATTGGAACCGGTGGGGACTATTCCCATCACCTTATTTGTCTAGACGGGAAGAGAACCGCCAATGCCAACGATCCAACAGCTGATCCGGAAACCCCGGCAGCCTAAAATAAAACGAAGTAAGTCAATGCACTTGCAGGAATGCCCACAAAAACGCGGCGTTTGTACGCGCGTATACACAACAACTCCAAAAAAGCCAAACTCGGCGATGCGGAAAGTTGCAAAAGTGCGCCTCACCAACGGGTTTGAGGTTATTAGCTATATACCGGGTGAAAGCCACAACCTGCAAGAACACTCTGTTGTTCTTATCCGTGGTGGCCGAGTGAAAGACCTTCCCGGTGTGCGCTACCACATCCTGCGCGGTGTCCTGGATACCCAGGGCGTCAAAGATCGTAAGCAGCGTCGTTCGAAATACGGCGCGAAGCGTCCTAAGTAAGGGAATCAAGATATGTCACGTCGTCACGCCGCTGAGAAGCGCACTGTTCTACCTGATGCCAAATATGGTGATCTGGTCCTGACAAAATTCATGAATAACTTGATGCTTGATGGTAAAAAATCCATCGCGGAACGCATCGTTTATGGCGCTCTTGAGCGTGTTGAAACGAAAGTAAAGCGCGCGCCGATCGAGATGTTTCATGAGGCTTTAGAAAATATCAAACCTTCGGTCGAGGTGCGTTCGCGCCGCGTTGGTGGGGCAACGTATCAGGTGCCTGTTGAGGTGCGTCCTGAGCGTCGTGAAGCGCTTGCAATCCGGTGGTTGATTATAGCTAGCCGCAAGCGAAACGAAAACACTATGGAAGAACGTCTTGCTGGCGAATTGTTGGACGCGGTACAATCCCGTGGTTCAGCCGTCAAAAAACGTGAAGATACACACAAAATGGCCGACGCAAACAAAGCGTTCAGTCATTACCGCTGGTAACCCCACAGAGGCTGAACAGATATGGCACGCGAATATCCACTAGAGCTGTACCGCAACTTCGGTATCATTGCGCATATTGATGCAGGTAAGACTACCTGTTCGGAGCGGATACTGTATTATACCGGTAAAGAGCATAACATCGGCGAAGTGCATGACGGGGCTGCAACCATGGACCACATGGAGCAGGAGCAGGAGCGTGGTATTACTATTACGTCTGCTGCGACCACTACGTTTTGGGAGCGCACAGAAAACGGTGTTGACGCTGAGGGGCCTAAGCACCGCTTCAACATCATCGACACCCCTGGCCACGTAGACTTTACAATTGAAGTTGAGCGTTCATTGGCAGTACTAGATGGCGCAGTTTGTGTGTTGGATGGGAATGCTGGTGTTGAACCTCAAACGGAAACAGTTTGGCGTCAGGCTGACCGCTACAAAGTTCCGCGTATGGTTTTTGTCAACAAAATGGACAAAACTGGAGCAGACTTTTTTAACTGCGTTGCCATGGTTGAAGATCGTACCGGCGCTAGCGCTATTCCAATTTCTTTCCCCATTGGCGCAGAAACCGAGCTGGAAGGCTTGGTTGATCTTGTCACTATGGAAGAGTGGTTGTGGCAGGGTGAAGACCTTGGGGCTTCTTGGATAAAAGCACCAATACGTGAAAGTTTGAAAGAAGCTGCTGCTAAATGGCGCAGTAAGCTGGTTGAGGCCGCTGTAGATCAAGATGACAACGCGATGATGGAGTACTTGGAGGGTAATGAGCCTGATATTGCTACTTTGCGCAAACTGATACGAAAGGCAACTTTGGCAATGGCGTTCGTGCCTGTGCTTGGTGGCTCAGCATTTAAAAACAAGGCCGTTCAGCCATTGTTGAATGCGGTTATTGACTATCTACCCAGCCCGCTCGACGTCGTCGACTATATGGGCTTTAAGCCTGGTGATGATACAGAAACCCGCGATCAGGCCCGCCGTGCAGACGATGACATGCCGTTTTCTGCGCTTGCGTTCAAAATTTGGAATGACCCATTTGTGGGCTCTTTGACCTTTACTCGAATTTACTCTGGTAAGTTAGTAAAAGGTGATAATTTCTTGAACTCAACTAAGGGTAAAAAAGAACGTGTTGGCCGTATGATGATTATGCACTCTAATGATCGTGATGAAATTTCCGAAGCATTTTCGGGCGATATAATTGCGCTTGGTGGCCTAAAGGAAACTACCACAGGTGATACGCTTTGTGCTGTAAATGCTCCGGTTGTTCTGGAGACAATGACTTTCCCCGTGCCTGTAATCGAGATTGCTATTGAGCCAAAAACAAAGGGTGACCAAGAAAAAATGGGCTTGGCTCTTCAGCGCTTGTCCGCTGAGGACCCCTCCTTCCGGGTTGAAACTGACATCGAATCTGGTCAGACTATCATGAAAGGCATGGGCGAGCTACACCTCGATATTCTTGTGGACCGTATGCGTCGCGAATTTAAAGTCGAGGCCAATATTGGTGCGCCACAAGTG
>Ga0302121_10000718_pt1 | contig 17136 bp, 19 predicted proteins | sample CB21_surface_MG_FD_203120 | JGI IMG/M metagenome (GOLD analysis project Ga0302121, IMG submission 203120) | Marine microbial communities from Western Arctic Ocean, Canada - CB21_surface | ecosystem: Environmental > Aquatic > Marine > Oceanic | place: Canada: Western Arctic Ocean | collected... | reverse complement strand
ACCCCTGCCATGATCCGCACACGCCGCGCACATTGGGCAAGATACTGTGGCGCAGCAAAAATTGCCAAGCCTTACCGCCCCCTCTAAGGGGTGGCCCTAGGGGCGGTTAAGAGGACTTGCCTTTTCTTTTTCTCGCTGCGCACCCGCTCACGGCCTCTATCAGGTAATTTTGCAAATTCTGAGGAGAATTCTTGACACCCCTTAAAGGGAGATCTATACTAAGACCTAAGCTTGAATCACTATTTTTAGCGAGATCAGAAAAATTTTATGAGGGAAAATATGAAATATAAGTACGGGCCTTTAGTATGGAATTGTAATAACGATGATGATGAGTCAGGAAATTTTTACTGGTACGGTGACCCTTGCGTAGGCTATGACGAGATAGGAATACCTATCGATAGCAGAGGATTTCAGTGTTTATCTATGGATAGTCCTGTGCATCCGTTGTACCAACCCAAAGAAACTTCGTTTCATTCTCAACTTGACGCTAATCTTCCTACTATTGCTGATTTTACTACTTGGTTTGAAGAACATTTTTTAATTATTGACGATATAAAAATAGCTAGACTAATACTTTCTTGGTGGGAAAAACAATCAAAACATGGAACGCAGAATGCTCTATGGAAACAAGCTATCGACACATATCGTACAAAACAAAGATTGGTAGCAGAACTATGGCCCGACTTAGCGAAATAAGAACAGCACTTGAAACATGGATAGTTGCTGAAACAGGGATTGCAGCTAATCAAACGCCGTACATCGAAGATGTAAACGAATTTCCGAGCGTCAACGTTGGTAAATATAATGCTAAACGAATTGTACAATACTATGGAAACTCTCAAAGTATAAAAACTTATTTTCTTAGCGTACGAGCCTACGTTTGGAGCGATGATAATTCTATAACAGCTTCAGAAGATGCGTGCAATGACATAGAACGTGCGATCGACGGCTTTACTGCTGCACATCGTGCACTTGGAATTTATAACGCACAAGTAAATGATTTGCACACAGATGAGGGACTTTTCTCTCCCTATGGAGTTGCAGATTTAAATATTACAATAACGTATGAGGAAGAATACACATGAGTAGACGAACGGATATAACTAATCAGCTACGAATCGATTTCTCAAGCATTGCTATAGCTGCCTCACAGCTAAAAACTATAGATGAGATCAATGATTGGCCTTATATAACATTTACACCGTCAACTGAACGCAGAACTCATATAGGAGCAGGTAAGCGTATTGGAACTCTTACCTATCTGGTTCGAGGCTATACATTTAGCGACGGAGTCGCCTCAATGGAAGCAGCCGAACTACTAGGTAGACAGATAGAAGAACTTGTAGATTCATTTCGTTCTACTCACTTTATTTTTTCAGACCAAAATTTAACTACACAAGAGCTGTCATTCCTTGTTACGCAAGCTAATGAAATTATTCGACGTCAGCAGCAACAACAGTATCTTGACCTTGGAGTAATATCTATGTACGTTTCATCAATTAGAACTGACGAAGGAGTTATGTCTCCGTATGGAATAGTAGATTTAACAGTGGAGTGCTCATATTTTGTCAACTAGATATATTATTACTCAAAAAGATAATAATCAGTGGTACGTTTATGACGGTGATTCCTTGCTTTACAAAACTGCATCGCAACTTGAAGCTACTGAGGTTTATAACAAGTTGATGAAGCAAGAAAGAGAACAGACATTTACTATTGCTCGTTGGGAGCACGGATGATTGAACACAACCTTATCGTTGCCGCACTACGTGCGAAGCTAACAATTGATTCAGACAACAAGGATGACGACTCATGACAGACGCTATAAGATTATACTATATAGCCACCATCGCTATTCAACGAGCAACTATGACAGAATCAGAAATAGAGAACTATTGGATTCGATATATACATGGTTGGTGGAATAATGCAGTCACTTATAACCAGCTCAAACAACTGGAAAAATTAAAGGAACCATAGAATGTTAACAAAGCAGTGTAAATTACACTTAAAACAAGTAGACGAGACAGCAATACAGCATATGATAGCAGCACTTAAGATCGCAGTTCAACTGCAATATCTAGTTCTTGTGCTAATTATTCATGCTTTTGTTCCAAGATGGTTTACTACAACTGCTAGTCGTACAATGATGCGCATTATTAATGAAAGAACAAATTAATGGCTAATGAAATTCACAGCCCGACCACTACAGTAGAAGCACTAAACCGTACACTACAAACATCACCTCTTGATCCTGTAATTCTTGCAATAGCTAATGATTACCTTTCTGGTAAGTCTATTGAAGTTATTGCGGATGAGTACGGTATATCAACAGATAGAGTAACTTCTACACTAGATAAAAAAGAAGTTAAAAACTACGTAGATTCAGTGTTTGCTACTCAAGGATATCTAAATCGTGTAAAGCGTATATCTCTTATAAATCAAGTGATAGATCAAAAGCTTGAAGAAGCTATGGAAACAGGTATCTATTCAAAGAAAGATCTTCTTGATTGGATGAAGCATCTTGCTGAAGTTGAGGACAAGCTTAAACCTGCTGAGAAAGGTCCACAAGTAGCTATTCAAGTTAACAACTACGACAAACTTATGAAAGATTTATTAGATTGAAAACACTCATAGTTCAGAGTGATATACGCGATCAAACAATATTTGAAAATCAACCTAGCTCTAATGATTATGTTAATGCTCTCGAAATAGCAAAAAATTCAGTACGTGTTTGGGCTGATAAAAACGGCTACGACTATCATTGTTCTGTTACTCCTGTTCTAGCTGAACACACCTTTGACGATATTCGAAAGTATCCTCCGTGCAGTGCTTATTATGAATTTCAAAAACTTTTTCAAGATATATCAGATTATGATAGAATTTGCTGGTTAGACCCTGATGTGGTTGTTTTAGGTAATCCACAACTGGACGATAGCTGGTTCAGTATAAGATATAATGGTAAATTAGCTGGTACACCACATCTACGACCTAATTCAGGTTGTTTTTATGGCTGTAAACAAGCTTTTACTGATCTATATAACTATGCTAAACAACAGCTGAGTTATGAGACGCGTAATCCAGATTATCAAGCATGGCTTGATGCTGATGTAAGCCCTAAAAGAAACTCAACACAAGCCTTAATGACGTTTTGGGTTGCTCAACATACAAATTCTATAAAACCTATGACAAAACATTTGCACACATTTTTTACCTATGATACTATAAATAATAATTCGTTCGTTCATTTGGTAGGCAATAATAAATACTTTAAATTATGCTTATTACGATGGCTGCTAAAAGCTGACGATGTAACTAGAGCAATTATGTACGATATACTCAATGCCCAAGAAGTTGATGAAGTGCAGCACACTAATAAATGGTACCTAGAGCAAGGACTTGCTAACAAACAGTTTGTTCTTACGTAGACATATAAAAAATTCGCGGCGGGCTTCGCCCGAACTATAAAGGACAATACAATGAGTAAAATGGCAAAAGATGACGCTAACGAGCCGATCCCACTACTCGGATTGCAGCCTCAAGGTGGTCAAAATCTTAACTTCAACTCTAGTTCTTCTAGCATGTCTACTGTTTTAGAAGACTCAATTCGTGTAGTTACTCTTTTCTCTACTGATGACTATTATGTAGAGCTAGGAGATGCTGCAGTTCAAGCTAATAAAACTAATTCTCACTTCATACCTGGAGGATTTTTATTTGATGTAGCTCTAGGCTCTGAATTTGACGCTCGTGAAACAGCAAAATATGTAGCCGTTATTGGTGCAACAGCAAGTGGAGTATTACACATAAGCGAGCGCTCATAAGATGGCACTAGGAGTATCTAGACTCCTACTTTCGTTATCTGCAATGAAGAGAACAGTAGCTACTGCTGCTTTCCCAGCTGATCTGCTATTAACGCAAGCTGATGAGTTTATCATTGCTGAGAATGGCTGGCTAGTTCTAGCTAACCAGTCTGATTCAGATACAATCAAGCCTGATGATATATATCACATACTAACTGAAGACGGTGATTTACTACAAGCACAAGATAGTAGGTTCTTAGGAACTCAACAAGAAGTTATTATTATCAATGCTAATGACTTTATACTTGCTGAGAATCTAGATCAGCTTACTGCTCAAAATGGTTATCTATTCTTAGCTAACGAATCAAATATACCTACTACTAAGCCAGATATTTCAAGTTTCTTTAGAACTGAAGATGGTCAAAATATCTTACTAACCCAATACGATGATATATTTACAACCCAGCAGTATAGAGAAGGTGGTGGAGAGTTCTTTGGTGATAGAGATATTCTCACACAAGATGGAGAAGCTCTATATACTCAAGACGGTAGATCTATACAAGAAGATACTCCATTCATCTTTAATCTACTACTTACACAAGATGGAGATGTACTTGCTACTCAAGAGGGTCAAGATTTAACTCTACAACAAAATGAACTAGTTATAGCTGCCCAAGCCAAGCTGGTAACTCAGTATGGTATAGAACTTCGTACTCAAGACGGTAATGACTTCTTAACTAATCAAATTTTAACTACTAGTGCGTTTGAGCCGCCTTATGAGCTTGAGAAAAAGAACTTGTTAACTCAAGATGCTAACACCTTAATTACTGAAAATGGCGATGTTCTTATGCTACAAGATGTTTACATCGCAGCCTAAAAGTGTATATATTTTAAATTCAGTTTTGACAATGTACAGAATTAGTGACACAATATAAAAAATAGATCTACAGGAGTAACCCCTAATGGCAAACGTAAAAATTACCGAACTCACAGAACTGGCCGCAGTTGACTTAGCAGAAAACGATGTACTACCCATCGTTGACGTAGGTAGTGATGCTACTAAGAAAGTAACTATTGTAAGTTTACGCTCTTTTGCCTCCGCAAATGATTTCGCTACTTACACTAATATAACAGCTAATCTAAACATAGTACAAACTAATGTAGCTGCAGGAGTAACTGAAGCTACTGCTATAGAAGCTAGAAGAGCAGCTAACGTAACTTTACAAGATACAGCTACAACGGCTGTAGAAGCTAGACGAGCTGCTAACGTAACTTTACAAGATACAGCTACTGCTGCTGTGGAGACTAGAAGAGTAGCTAACGTAACTTTACAAGATACAGCTACTGCTGCTGTAGAGACTAGAAGAGCTACTAATGCAACTTCTACTTCTTCTAATGCAGCTGCCCTAGCACTTGGCATTAAAAACGTAGATGTAACTTCTCAGTTAACAGCTTTAGGGGTACAGATATATGCTAATGTAGACATAGTACAAGATAATGTAGCATCTGTTACTACTAGCTCTGCGGGAGTAGAAGCTAGAAGAGTAGCTAACATAGCTGGAGCTGTTTCTACTATTACTACTGGTAACTTAACAGCGTCAAAAGCTCTAGTATCAGACGGATCAGGTAAAGTAGCTGCTTCTAGCGTTACTAGCACTGTTCTAGGATACTTAGATGCTACTAGCTCTGTTCAGACCCAATTAGACACTAAGATTTCTACTACTGACTCTAACAGTGGAGATGCTGCTGTAGAAGCTAGAAGAGCTGCTAACGTAACTTTACAAGATACAGCTACAACGGCTGTAGAAGCTAGACGTACTGCTAACATAGCTGGAGCTGTTTCTACTATTACTACTGGTAACTTAACAGCGTCAAAAGCTCTAGTATCAGACGGATCAGGTAAAGTAGCTGCTTCTAGCGTTACTAGCACTGTTCTAGGATACTTAGATGCTACTAGCTCTGTTCAAACTCAACTAAATACTAAGATTTCTACTACAGATGCTAATGCTATAGAAACTAGAAGAGCAGCTAACGTAACCTTACAAGATACAGCTACTGCTGCTGTAGAGACTAGAAGAGCTGCTAACGTAACTTTACAAGATACAGCTGCTACTGCTGTAGAAGCTAGAAGAGCTGCTAATATAGCAGGTGCTATATCTACAGTCACAACCAGTAACTTAGGAACTGCTAAAGCTTTAGTATCCGATAGTTCTGGTAAAATAGCTGTTTCTAGCGTTACTACTACTACTTTAGGGTACTTAGATGCTACTAGCTCTATTCAGACCCAAATAGATGCAAAAGCTCCTTTAGCTTCTCCTACTTTCTCAGGACTAGTAACTGCTGGACATGACTTAGTAATTACAGGTAACTTAACAGTTAATGGTTTGACTACTACTATTAACTCAACTAATAAAGTAATACAAGATAGATTTATAATGCTTGCTAATGCTGTTACAGGTACCCCCAGCAGCGATGTAGGTATATTCTTAAATCGAGGTACTTCAGGTAATGCTGCTATATACTATGATGAATCTACTAAGTCTTTTACTCTGTCAGAGACTAGAGACCCTGAAAGTAACACAGTTATTGCTCCTACAGGGGCTGCTAACTTAGTTGTAGGAGCCTTTAGTGCTTCTACTATATCTTATAACGGTGCCGATTTAAATACCGCTATAACAGCTAACGTAAGCACTTTAACTACTGAAGCTACTGCTATAGAAGCTAGACGAGCTGCTAACATTGCTGGAGCAGTATCTACTATTACTACTGGTAACTTAACAGCGTCAAAAGCTCTAGTATCAGATGGGTCAGGTAAAGTAGCTGCTTCTAGCGTTACTAGTACTGTTTTAGGTTACTTAGATGCAACTAGCTCTGTTCAGACCCAACTAAATACTAAGATTTCTACTACTGACTCTAACAGTGGAGATGCTGCTGTAGAAGCTAGAAGAACTGCTAACATAGCTGGAGCTGTTTCCACTATTACTACTGGTAATCTAGCAACGTCAAGAGCTATAGTATCAGACGGTTCTGGCAAAGTAGCTGTATCTGATGTTACTGCTACAGAGGTAGGTTACTTAGATGGTGTGTCTAGTGCTATACAAACTCAACTAAATGCTAAGCAAGCCAGCCTAGCAGGAGCTACCTTAGATTTAGGTACACTATGATAAATACATTGACTAAGTAATTTTAATATGGTATAAGGGATGATATGACACAAAAAGTTTCAACATACATGGGTGGTCTTGGTTTAGATGCAACTGCTAAATTAGAAATACAAGCTAACGCTACTGTTACTGTTGGTAATGGTACTAGCACAGGTAATGTAATAGTTGGTGGTAATATGGTAGTAGGTGGTACTTTCGACCTTGGATCATTCTAAACTAATAAATTTTTAAGGAGTAACTAATGGCTACACAGCTACAATTCAGAAGAGGCACAACAGCCCAAAATAACTCATTTACAGGTGCTGATGGTGAGGTATCTATAGACAAGGGCTCTAAAGGCCTAAGAATTCATGATGGCGCCACTGCTGGAGGTTACGAAGTAGTACCTGCTGGCACTATAGTTGCTTATGGGGGCGCTTCTGCCCCTATTGGTTGGCTACTATGCGATGCTGCTGCTGTTAGTAGGACAACTTACGCAAGATTATTTGCAATTGTAGGTACTGCTTTTGGAGTAGGTGATGGATCTAGTACTTTTAACACTCCTAATTTAGCAGATAGACTTCCTCTCGGTAAAGGTTCTAATAATGGTACTGTAGGTGCTACAGGCAGCGCTGCTGCTGCTAGTGGTGTACTTACTTCTGCCGCTATATCGGGAGTTCAAACTGGCGCTTCTAACACAGGTACGGGTACTAGTGGTACGGGTACAACTGGTACAGCTAACACAGGTACCGGTAACACAGGCACTGGTACTAGCGGTAATTCTACTGCTACTATAGCAGCATCTACTTATAATACAGGTACGGGTACAACGGGTACAGGTAACACAGGTACGGGTACTAGTGGTACAGCTACTACTGGAGCAGGTAATACAGGTACAGGCACTACTGCTGCGGCTACTCAAGCTCTTAATGTAGGAACGGGTAACGTTGCTGCATCTGCTAAAGACTCCTCTTTAACTGCTGTAGTTACTTCTGTAAACACTGCTGCACACTCACACTCTATTCCCGCCTTGTCTGTCGCAGGTCTATCTGTTCCAGGATTATCTGTTCCAGCCTTATCTGTTCCAGGATTATCTATTCCAGCACTAACCATTCCTACTATGACTACGGGTAATCATACGCACTCTGTTCCAGCACTAGCTGTTCCAGCACTATCTGTACCGGGGCTATCTGTACCGGGACTAACAGTACCCGCACTAACAGTACCAGCACTAACAGTAGCTAATCATACTGCAGCTACTGCGTTGCCTTTTGAAATTACTAACTTTATAATTAAGATTTAATTATGGTAGAAGAACGAGAGCTAGACCAAGTTAGAAGCGAACTTGATAAACTACATGAGAGAAGTACTAGGAACGGTACAGAAATATCTGCTCATGAAGCTGTTTGTGAAGAACGGTATAAACATATATCAAAAAGTTTAGATGACATGAACAAACAAATGGATGAGCTACACGCTTGCGTGTCTAGTTTAAGTAGCTTAGCTACACAAGGGCGAACCTCTATTAAAACATTACTATGGTTAGGAGGAGCAGTAGCTGCTATAAGTGGTTACTTCTTAATGATTTCTGATTACTTTATAAAATGAGTTTTTTCAGGCTTCCTATAGATAAGCTACTATCTAAGCTACCCGTACCTACAGAATTTAACGAATCTCAGCAAGCTATGATAGACGGGCTTAATGAGAATCGTTTTTTTGTTCATATAGCTGGGCGACGTACTGGAAAATCTTATGGTGCAGCTATATTAGCTTTCGCTAAATTACTTGAGCCAGGACAGCAAGTAATGGTAGTAGCTCCAAACTTCTCACTATCTTCTATTATTTGGGACTATGTAACTGACCTAATTAAACAGATGGAACTTGAAGTAGATAAGTTTAATCAAAAAGATAAAGTAGTAAAGCTAGTTAATGGCTCTATATTTAGACTTTTATCTGCTAATAATAGAGACTCTTTAGTTGGACGCGCTGCTAACCTACTTATAGTAGATGAAGCTGCTATTATACCTAACGATGAGTACTTTACTAGAGATTTACGTCCTGCACTATCCACCTTTAAAGATTCTAGATGCTTATGGATCTCCACCCCACGAGGCAAGGCTAACTATTTATATAGTTATTTCTTACGAGGAGAAGATGCTGAGTTTGATGAGTGGGGTTCTGCTAAATTTACTTGGAGAGCTAATCCTATGCTATCTTCAAAAGATGTTGATGAAGCTAAAAGATCCATGACTAGAGCTTTGTACATGCAAGAATACGAATGTGAATGGACTACTACTGAATCCCAGATATTTGATGCTATAGATGAAGATAAACACCTAATAGACTGTGAAGAGCTTGTTTTTTCAGAGGTTATAGCAGGGCTAGACGTAGGGTATCGAGATGAGAATGTATTTGTAGTTATAGGCGTTTCTAGAGATGATAAATACTATATATTAGATGAATATATATCTAAAGAGTCTACTACTTCAGAATTAGCTAGTGTTATACGTGATAAAGTAGATCAATGGGCTATAGAAAGTATTTATATAGACTCAGCCGCACAACAAGTAAAAGCTGACTTTGCTTACGATTATGATATTTACTGTGAGAACGCAATTAAATCAGTAAACGACGGTATAAGTTTTGTACAATCTTTAGTAGAGAATGATAATTTGTATTTTGATATAGAGGGCGCTACTCATACTTTTTCTGCTATAGCTGCTTACTCTTGGAACCCTAATACTGATATACCTAAACCAGTACATAACTGGGCGTCTCATCCTTGTGACGCAGTTAGGTATGCTTTATATACTCATCACAAGACTAACGGTATTTCTATCTATGCTTAGGATTATGGTACTTAATTATAAAAGACCTGACAATGTTAACAAGATTATAGCTGCTTATAAAGATAAATTTCCTATAACTGTTATAAATAACAATCCTTCTAACCCTTTTCCCGTAATGGGAGGTACTATAGATGTTATAAATAATGATACTAATTATAAATGTATGGAAAGATGGATACGCTGTTATGAGTATAATGAACCTTATAAACTAGTATTAGATGATGATTTATTACCTTCTATAGATACTATTAAAACTATGTATAAAAAAAATAAACCTATGATAGGAGTTTACGGTAAGTCAGGGGTATCTTCTTCTAATTCATACTCTGATTTAAATGATCACTGGTGTACGGATTCTATTGTAGATTTTTTAGTAGGATCAGTAGTACTTATTAAACAAGCAGCTCTTGATCTAGTAAAAAAAGACCTACTAGCTATAGGCTATCCTGAGCGTGGAGATGATATTATTGTTAGCTATCTGGTTAAGAATAAGTGTAAGATAAATAATCTAAGTACAGTATCTGGAAAAGTTTTGAACTTACCAGAAGGTGACGTAGGTTTAAATAAAGACCCCTCTCATTTTATAAAGAGATGGAATGTTTTGCAAAACTTTAAAAATATAGGTTGGACAGATTCCAAAAATGCATTATCATGAATAAACTAAAAAGATTTCCTGTAAAATATATAAGAGATTATATAAAAAAAGATTATAAACTACGTGATGAATGTTATATATGTAAGGCTACTGACAATTTAGAGCTACACCATTTATATAGTGTAAGTCAATTATTTGAAAAGTGGTGTACTAATAATAACGTAAGACATATAGATGATGTAGATGTTATTAAAGAACTACGAGTTATTTTTGCAGAAGATTGTAAGAGTGACCTAGGACATGACAACTTATTTACTTTATGCGGTAAGCATCATAAACAGTTACATAACTTATATGGACAGAAATATTCTAATCACCTAGTACCTAAGATAAAGACTTGGTTAGACATTCAGAAGGCGAAACATGGCAATTAAAGAAACACCTCAATGGAGACAATGGTTATCAGAAAAACTTAATCCTGCTCAGGCGTCTATAGCGTCTTTAGAGCCTTTTGCTAGTCCTGATAATATTGTAGAATACGAACAAGCTTATAGAGAAATTGAAATAGTTCATAGAGCTATAGACCTTGTTGTAAATGCTTGTGCAGAGATTCCTTTTATAGTTGAGGGTACAGGCCCTGCAAAAAAAGTAAATAAAATACTTAACCTAAAACCTAATCCTTTTGAGGATAGAGTACGCTTATTTAGAAGAGCATTTTTAGATTTTATGCTAGATGGTAATGCTTTCTTTTATTATGATGGTAATGATCTATATGTACTTCCTGCAAATGATGTAGAAGTAGTACCAGATCCTAAAACTTTTGTATCACACTACAACTACTTAGTATCTAATCAACGTAGCTCAGATTTATTTGGATACGGTAAACATACTCGTAAGTCTGATGCAATTAGGTTTGAAGCTCATGAGATAATTCATATTATGGCTGAGAATGATGAGTCTATATTTAGAGGAGTATCTAAGATTAAGTCTATTATTAGATTAATTGAGCTGTACTACTATATGATTAACTTTCAAAGACAGTTTTTTAAAAATAATGCTGTTCCAGGATTTGTTCTTACTACTGATAACATACTTTCTAAAAGAGTTAAAGAGCGCTTGCTAGAAGCTTGGAGATCTACTTATACAACTATATTTGATGGTGCTAGAAATCCCGCTATACTTGATGGTGGTTTAAAAATTGATAAGTTTTCCACCGTTAACTTCGATCAACTAGACTTTGAAGATTCTATTGAACGTATACAGCAAGATATGTCTAAAGCATTAGGTGTTCCTTATGTATTACTAAAATCTGGTAATAACGCAAATATTGACGCTAACCAAAAATTATTTTATTTACATACTATCCTACCTATGCTAAGTCAGTTTTGTAGTGCTTTTTCTCACTTCTTTAACTCTGGAGTTGACATCCGACCAGACAAGTTATCAGTGCCCGCACTTCAGCCTGATAACAGAACTCAGGCTTTGTACTACTCTACTCTGGTAAATACAGGAATCATAACCCCGAATGAGGCTCGTGAAGGATTAAGATTTGCAAAACTTGAAGGAAATGATAATATAAGAGTACCACAAAACATAACGGGTAGTGCTACTGATGCGTCCCAAGGTGGTAGACCAGTAGATGATACTACTAGTGATCAAGGAAGTGATTAATGACAAATAAAACATTTTATTTAAACAGCTCCTTCGAAGCTAAATCCTATAAAAGAGGCAGTAAGTCTCTAAAGATTGCTGGATATGCTAATACTATTACTAAAGACCGTGCAGGTGACGTTGTTACCGCTGAAGCATGGGCTAAAGGTGTAGAGAATTACAGAAAAAATCCAGTAATGCTTTATCAGCATAAACATGAATGTCCCATTGGGCGTATAGAAAAGATTGTTGTTGATAAAAAAGGTATTTATGTAGAAGGTGCGGTGAGTGAAGCTGCTGAAAAAATTCACGGGATACAAACACTTATAAATGATGGAGCTTTAAAAAGCTTTAGTGTAGGTTTCCGAGTAAAAGACGGCAAATATAATCGAAATGATGATTCTATGACTATTACTGAAGTAGAATTATTAGAGATATCTGTTGTAAGTGTACCTTGCAACCAAGATTCTCTATTTAGTATTCGTAAGGGTTTTGACTCGGACGATGACTACTCTAAATTTGTAAAAGAATTTAAAGAAACTGATCAAGAAGATCAAAAAGCAATGCGTAAGATTAAAGCCGGTATAACTGATATGACTGCTGGTCATTATCATACTGTCGAAGTTGACGAAACTGGTAACGGTGTAACAACCTACGCATCGCATATGACTAATCACGCTCATAAAATTGTAAATGGTATATTATTAGAAGCCGAAGGGCATACACACGATATTACTATGGTAGGCGTGCCAATTCATGATATGGAGGAAGATCTTTCTACTAATGAAAGGCCTTTATCTCCAACAGAGGAGGAAGCAATGAATACATCAAAACAAGATATAGTTGAAGAAGTAAAAACAGACGAAGTTGATACTACTGAGCTAAAAGCTGATGAAGCTAGTTTTGAGGTAGAAGTTAAAGCTGAAGAGGAAGTAACCTCAGAAGATAAAACTAAAGATACTACCATAGAAGCTACTAATTCAGAAGAAGTAGAAGCAGAAATTAAATCTGTAGATATTACTTCAGAAATTGAAGTCGAAAAAGAAGATGAGGAAGAGCATTTCGAAGTTCGTGACCCGAATGAAGTAATACCTTTTACTAATCTACTATCTGCAGACACTGCAGAACTTCAAAATGGGGACCTAGTAAATTACCAAGAAAAAATGTATAAGGTCCTTAATATCGCAACTGCCCAAAACCCAATATTTAAATTTTTAGAGATTGACGCAGAAGGCAAAGATTGTGATAATGTACTTAATGTGAATGCAGAAGAAATTTCCCAAATCACTAAAACTGAACTTAATAAAGAAAATACTAGTGAAGACGCTATTGAAATCAAAGAGCTTCACGAAGATTCAACAAAGGAGAACGACACCATGGCTGATCAAGTCGTAGAAACAATCGACCTTACAGAGGCAACTAAATCTGTAGAAGTCGAAACCACAAAAACAGTTAACACTGTTTCTGAGCCTAGAGTTGCAAATCTGGTTGAAAAAACTGGTGAAGCAATTACTAAAAATGCAAATGCAGAGGACCTACAAGGTTACTCTTCAAAAGCAGACCAAGCTGAGTTAAAAGAACTACAGTTTGAGATCTCAAAGCACAAAGATGAGATCAAAGCATTACAGAATAGCAAAATGCTATATCAAGAGAACCAGAACCGTCAGGCTCAATTCTCAGAAAAAGATATGGCTAACGCTGTTCTTCTTTCTAAAATGCTAAACAAGCGTGACGTATTTGATACCAAATTTGGTCAACGCATGAAAGCAGTTACAAATGTAGATCAATTCTTATCTAACTTTTCTTCCAACATCTATACAGAAATGGAACAACAGCTAGTTATCGCACCTATGTTTAACCGTCTACCAGTAGACGCTAAGAACTTCCGCGTACCAGTTGCTGATGAAGATACAGATGGTGATGTAGCGATGTTCAAATCCGGTACTTATGCTACTGGTGTTGGAGACGTTACAAACGTACCAACTTCTAACCAAAACACTATCTCTTCTGTGGACTTTACCCCACATAAATTTATGGCTACAACACACTTAGCCAAAGATGAAGAAGAAGATACAGTACTACCACTTCTAGATTTCTTACGTGCTGCTGCGACTCGTCGTTTAGCTCGTGCTATTGATAAATCTATTCTACGTGGTACTGGTGCTCTAACAGGCTTTACTGCTTCCCCAACCAATGCAATTACTGTTGGTGTTGGTTACGCTTCTGTAATCAAAGGTGTTGCTGCTCTAGCTCGCGCTGCTTCTCTAGATGTTGCTACAGGTTCTGCAAACGATAAAGCTGATCCTTCAGATATCGCTGCTGCTCGTACAGCAATGGGTAAATATGGTCTACAACTAGGTAATGACCTAGTGTATGTTACATCTATCCAAGGTTATAACAACCTAGTAACAACTTCTGATTTCCAGACTGTTGATAAATTCGGTCCTAACGCTACTTACCTAACAGGTTCTGTAGGCGCGGTATACGGTATTCCTATCGTAGTATCTGAGTTCATGGACAATGTTGGTACACAGAATAACGAAATTGGTTGTTTAATGTATAAGCCTGGCTTCATGATTGCTGAACGTCGCGGTATTGAGATTGAATCTGAGTACGAACCACGCCAGCAAGTAACTGCAATGTATATGTCAACTCGTTTTGACTTCCATGCGCTTACAACTGTTGCCTCAGCTGCTCTTAGTTCTGCTAAGTATGCTTACGCTGTTAACGTTAAAGCAGGTTAATTTATACTTGACATCGTTGAGACTACAGGGGGAGGCGGTCAAACGCCTCCCCTTATTTGATATTAAGGCAGGGAAATATGACAGAACGTTTTGAAGAAGATTTAGGCACATATACATATATTGGTTTAGCACAGGTCAAAGACTATCTTAGTATATCTAGTACTGTTCAAGATGCTAGACTAGCTAATATTATTTCCTATGCTACTGGAGTAGTTGAACACTATATCGGACAAGAATTACTAGCTAACGATTATGTAGAGATTTTTGATGGAGGTAAAGCCTCCTTATTTACAAGTAGATTACCTTTAAATAATGTATACCAAATAACAGAATTTAACGGCTCCGAACACCAAATACTAAATGATTCAACAACTATAGGTACTCCTGTAGTTAGTGCTGACGCTAGTGGTATAGACTTTGCAGCTGTAGGAGCTAGCTTAACTACCCGCATAAAAAACTTTGGAACAGCAAGTTTAGAACTTAATAGCTCTAACTATGTAGTATCAAACTCTGTGCCTGATAACTTAAAAATGTACGAAGGCGACTTTACTATTGAAACTTTTGTTAGGATAGATGAGAACACTATTCAAGATAATGTAGTTTTTGCTATAAATACCGATGCCAGTAACTATATGAAGTTCAGTACTTCTAATCAGTATGGGCTAGCTTTTGAAGCAAATGTAGAAGGTACAGCTACTGTAGTGCGAGGTGCAAATACTTCTATTGAAGCACAACAATTTTCTAAGCGCAAGTGGGCGCATATCGCTGTATCCCGTAAGCTAGATGATGAAAAACTGTATATGCACTATAACGGTAATGTTATAGCAGATGCTAGCTATAGTGAAGCTAACTTAACTTTTACTAGTAATGTGCAAATAGGTACTACCTTTAAAGGGTACATAGACGATATGAAAGTTACTAATAAAGCTGTGTACGGAGCTTCTAATTTTACTCCTCCATCAAACAGATCTAGACCTGATGATGATACAGTATTACTACTACATTTTGACGGTAAACAAGGCGACACTTCTATTATTGACGTACATGGAGCTATTAATGACTATACCTTCAGTAGAGATCATGGAGAGATAATTAGAGAAACCAATTCTTCTGCAGCTGTAAAAGGTGGCGTACAAAGAAGCTTCCCATCTATGACCCTATTAGGTCCTGCAGTATTTCAAGGATATCCTAGTGGCATAAAAGTTTCTTACCGTGCGGGTTACGAAAATAATACTGTACCTTTAGATATTCAAATGGCTACTTTAGATTTTATAAAACTAGTGTATAAACAAGATCAGGATAAAAAAGGTTTTACTTTTGAAGGAGAAAGTGGTGATAAGTATCCTTTAGCTTCTAGTTTTCCTCCCCACATAAAACGTATTTTAGATATGTATAGGATTATTATGTAATGGCGAAAGCCTACCCTCTTGTTAACTCTACTATTATTAGTAAAGTAACTAGTTCAGATCCTAAGCTAAACGTAACAACTAAAGGGCCTTTAGCTTTGTCTAAGGCCCTTAAAACTTCTCAACAATTATATAGGGCTTCTAGAATAGATAGTAAGTATAAAGGTGTACTAACTTCTTTAGCAGGTAGACTAAACTCCCAGATAGAGCTAGCTATTGTTAAAGAGCTGGGAGGAGGTCAAATTAGTGCAGGTAAAGGTGGATTTTATCCTGATTTTTTTATAAATATAGATGGTTCAGAAGAGTTTAGAGAGCAAAAACTTGTAGCAACTAAAGAAACTGACACAGGCGTAGTCAGAAAAAGCAGAGTTGGACTAGCTGGGGGTAGTGGTATTACCTTAAAAACAGGTAAACAAGAGCTACTTACTGGGTTTAACCTATCAAGTGGTGAACCAGAAGCAGAAACTAAAGAAGTTAGAACTACTAGACTAGTAAGAAATTTAAGAACAAATGCTAATAATCCAAGAGAACTACTAAGAATATTAGATGGTAGAAGTCCTGCTGCTAGAGCTATAAAAAATAGCTTAATAACTAAAGCTAGTGCAATTGATATACCTGTACAATTCAGAGGAGTATTACAGAATAGAACTATTAAGTTTACTTGGCCTCAAATAAAAAAATGCGTAGCTGCAGGCAAAATGAAAATATTAATTAAGCTTGCTGATGATGAGACTGTTGAAACAATACAGCTAAACTTATACTTTACAGGGTCTACTATAACTAAAGCTTTAAATGATATGAATAGAGTAGTTATAAAACAACTAGACGGAGAATTAGGTACTACAGTACTTAAAGCTTTATCGGAAATGGCTACTCTACCTTCCGGTATTACTGCGGGAGAGGTACAGAAATGGCTAAAGAGTATGGGCTTTAATCATGCTCTTGCATA
>Ga0302121_10000715_pt1 | contig 17154 bp, 22 predicted proteins | sample CB21_surface_MG_FD_203120 | JGI IMG/M metagenome (GOLD analysis project Ga0302121, IMG submission 203120) | Marine microbial communities from Western Arctic Ocean, Canada - CB21_surface | ecosystem: Environmental > Aquatic > Marine > Oceanic | place: Canada: Western Arctic Ocean | collected... | reverse complement strand
AGGTGACCCTGATAATATTAAAGCAGGTTCAGTTATTGGTAAAGCAATCACAGGATATAACGGCGAAACACCAGACGGAGTATGTGAAGTACTAGTCGGTAAAAACTAATTCTAACTACCTTAGAACCGTGATGTTGCAAGGCGTCACATGCAAAGAGAGACGAAGGTCTCTCTTTCCATATATGGAAAATACAAAGTATATGTACCCAAGATAAGTAGATGTATGAATACTTTTACGTTGAGTTTTGATGCTCGGTTAGCAGATTGGTATGAGTTAAGAAGATCATTGAAAGAAGAAGACCTATCAAAAGTATGCATAGACGTAGATAGATTTTGGCAACAATGTCCGCTAAATAACTACTATCTTCATCCACATGATATAAAAGATTGGCCTAACCCGTGGCAACTTATACATGATAACCACTATTGCTTTTATGCACGTGCTTTGGGCAACATATATACTTTGGCAATATTGGGTATAAAAGATGTTGACTTAGTGACAGCAATCGATTATAATAACACAGAAGTAGTATTAGTCTTAGTGGACAACGCAAAGTATGTGTTGAATTATTGGCCCGACTCAGTAGTAAATACTGTGCTGTCGGATTTTACAAATGTCAAGCATATTGATATAGAGACATTATATAACAAAATTAATTAGGTAAAGAATGAACATTAAAGTCACTAAAAGATCAGGAAAAGTAGTAGAGTTAAATTTAGAAAAGTGGCAAGCCCAAATAGCAAAAGTATGTGAAGGTGTATCTGATGTATCACAGTCAATGATAGAGATCACATCACAACCTCATTTCTTTGATGGTATTACTACTAGAGAAATTGATGGTCTAACACTACGTGCTATAGTTGATCTTATCGATGAAGAACAAAGTCCAGAGACAGGACACACAAATTATCAGTTTGTTGCAGGAAAACAACGTTTATCTATGCTACGAAAAGATGTTTATGGACAATATCAACCACCTCATCTATATCAGATTGTAAAGACCAACGTAGAATCAGGCTTGTATACTTCAGAGTTACTTGAATGGTATTCAGAAGAAGACTGGAACAAGATGGATAAAATTATCAACCATGAAAAAGATGAGAATGCATCTTATGCCGCAATTGAGCAGATGATTGGTAAGTATCTTGTTAGAAACAGATCGACGGGTCAAATATATGAAACACCACAAGTAAGATACATGATTGCGGCCGCAACTGTATTTCATAAAGAAGAACCAGCAATTGCAAGAATGAGATACATTAAAGAATATTACCAATGTGCTAGTGAAGGACTATTTACGTTAGCAACTCCAGTACTTGCAGGACTCGGAACGCCTACTAAACAGTTTAGTTCTTGTGTTCTTATTAAGAGTGATGATGACTTAGACAGCATCTTTGCTTCTGGTGAGATGATGGCCAAGTATGCAAGTAAACGTGCAGGCATTGGTCTTGAAATAGGGCGTTTAAGACCCCTAGGATCGCCTATAAGAGGCGGAGAGATCATGCATACGGGAATGATACCCTTTCTAAAGAAGTGGTTCGGAGACTTACGTTCATGCTCACAAGGTGGTATTCGTAATGCTAGTGCTACAGTATTTTATCCTATCTGGCATCATCAGTTTGATGATTTGATTGTACTTAAAAACAATCAAGGAACAGATGAGACAAGAGTCAGACACATGGACTATGGTATATGTCTAAACGCATTCTTTTGGAAACGATTTAAAGACAAAGGCAATATTACATTCTTTGATCCAAACGAAGTGCCTGATCTGTATGAAGCATTTTATTCAGATACTGCTAAATTTGAAGAATTGTATATCAAATACGAAAGGTCCCGTAGCCTGCGGAAGAAAGTCATGTCAGCAGAAGAAGTCTTTAAGTCTGGTATCTTAAAAGAAAGAACAGACACAGGAAGAATATACTTAGTCTATGTTGACAACGTATCTAATCAAGGTCCGTTTGATACTACAGAGCATCCTATCTATCAGAGCAATCTATGTTGTGAGATATTGTTGCCTACAAAGCCTTTTAAACGTTTAGATGATGATACGGGACGTATTGCTCTCTGTACACTTGGATCGATCAACTGGGGAGCATTCAGACACCCTGAGGACATGCGTAGAGCATGTCGCATACTACAACGTAGTTTGTGCAATATCTTAGATTACCAAGATTTCTTATCTATTCAAAGCAAGTTAAGCAATGATGAAATACAACCATTGGGTATTGGTGTTACTAACTTAGCATACTGGCATGCAAAACGTGATTACATATATGGTGACAAAGATGCTCTACAAGATGTTAAGACATGGATGGAACATCAAGCATTCTTCTTAACAGAAGCAACAGTAGAATTAGCAAAAGAAAGAGGCCCGTGTTTAGATAGTCACAAGACATGGTATGGTAAAGGAACGTTCCCTTGGGAACGTAGAGCAAAAGGTGTTAATAAATTAGCAAACTTTAAACCAGAATGTGATTGGGAAACATTACGTAAAGATATGAAAGAGCATGGTGTTAGAAACGCAACTCTAATGGCAATTGCACCAGTCGAATCATCTAGTGTTGTTATCAATTCAACGAACGGTATTGAAATGCCAATGAGTTTAATCTCTGTTAAAGAAAGTAAAGCAGGATCGTTGACACAAGTAGTGCCTGACTATCACATTAAACGTGTAAGAAACTCTTATCAGTTGATGTGGGAACAGAAAGACTGTGATGCGTATTTAAAAACTGCATCAGTATTAGCGGCCTATGTAGATCAAAGTATATCTACTAACACATTTTACAATCCTGCACACTTTAAAGATCAAAAAGTTCCTACAACATTGATTGCAAAGAACTTAATGCAGGCACATCAATGGGGACTTAAGACTTTTTACTATTCTTTAATAAATAAAGCTGGGGTCAAAAGAACTGACGAACAAAATGTAGTGCAAGACATAGCAAAACAATATATAGCAGAGCCAGAATTTGAAGATGATGACTGCGAAGCATGTAAACTTTAAGGAATAGAAATGAGCAAAGAACAATACGATTTAACAAAACAAACAACTTACCTAGACAATAAAATGTTCTTAGACCCTGCCGGTCCTGTAACTATTCAACGATTTGAAGAAGTTAAGTACGATCAGATAGCAAACTTTGAAGAAACTGCAAGAGGCTTCTTTTGGATACCAGAAGAAATTAGTCTAACTAAAGATGCAGGAGACTTCAAAGATGCATCAGATGCTGTCAAGCATATCTTTACTGCTAACTTGCTTAGACAAACAGCATTAGACAGTCTACAAGGCAGAGGCCCTGTACAAGTCTTTACTCCTGTTGTGAGTCTACCAGAACTAGAAGCACTAATGTATAATTGGTCATTCTTTGAGACTAACATACATTCACGTTCTTACAGTCATATCATTAGAAACATCTATAACGTACCTAAAGATATCTTTGATACTATTCACAACACGAAAGAAATTGCTGACATGGCATCTTCAGTATGTGAATACTATGATGCTCTACATGTAATCAACTGTCAAAAAGAAATGGGCAAGAAGATTGATGAAGAAAAACATATCAAAGCAATCTGGATGGCTCTACATGCAAGTTATGCCTTAGAAGCATTACGATTCATGGTATCATTTGCTACATCATTAGCAATGGTAGAGAACAGAATCTTTATGGGCAACGGTAATATTATTTCATTAATCTTACAAGACGAACTATTGCACAAAGGTTGGACAGGCTGGATCATTAAGCAAGTTGTTAAAGAAGATCCAAGATTTGCTAAAGCACAAAAAGAATGTGAGAAAGAAGTATACGATATGTATATGGATGTGATCAGAGAAGAAAAAGAATGGGCAGATTACTTGTTTCAAAAGGGTCCTGTGATCGGCCTTAATGCAAATATTCTAAAAGAGTTTGTAGATTATACTGCATTAGAATCGTTGAAAGCAATCAACATTAAGTATGAAAGTTCTGCTCCAAAAGCAAGTCCTATCCCTTGGTTTAACAAGCATAGTGATACTAGCAAGAAGCAAACTGCACTGCAAGAAAATGAATCAACTAACTATGTAATCGGCGTTATGTCAGAATCACTTGACTATGACGAGTTACCTGAGTTAGCATAAAATTTATTTGACTGTAGAAAATCGTATTAAATATACATAGAACAATAAACTATTTAGGAGAAAAAATGAAAGCCATTGTATGGAGTAAAGATAACTGCACTTATTGTGATCAAGCAAAGAAACTACTTGAAGAAAAAGGCATTGAATTTGAAGAAAAGAAAATTGGTCATGGGTATACATTAGAAAACTTATTAGAAGTAGTACCTAATGCACGTACCGCCCCTCAAATCTTTTTAGGTGAGAAATACATAGGTGGATTCATGGAATTAAAAGAAGAAATGATTAATTATAACAGTAACTCAAACGACTAGGAGCAATAATGGAAAACAAAGCAATACAAGATATCAAAGTAGGGGGAATCTATACCCTTAAAATCTTTAGTGGTGAAGAAATTGTTGCTAAAGTAGTAGGAAATTCTGACGGTTGGCTTGAACTATCAGATCCAGTATCGTTAGCACCTAGTCAAACTGGAATGGCACTAGTACCTAGTGTATTCTCTGCAAATGCGACAGAAAACGTAAGACTAAATACTCTTAGTGTTTCTTTTATTGCAACGACAGCAGATGAAGTTAAAGACAAGTATAGAGAGGCTACTACAGGGATAACTGTACCCGACAAAAAGATACTAGTAGGATAAAATTACATGGCCAAATTGAGCCGCAAAGACGATAAAAATACTACAGGCGGCAAGATTTTAAATGGCGCCGGAACTGTCTTTGCTGAAGGCAAACCGGTTGGTCTTCATGTCAGTGATATCACACCTCATAAACCCAAACCAAAAGAGAAACCTCATAAAGCGGCAAAGACTACAGAAGGTAGTCCAACTGTATTTGCTGAAGGCAAACCAGTTCTCAGAGTAGGATCAGGCAATGATTGCGGGCACAAGATCGTTGACGGTTGTGCTACAGTATTTGTTCCTTAGGATAATATATGGCTGATACAGGTAAACAAAGTCCACTAGGCATAAACGTATTAGGAGGCATCTTACAGAATAGATGTCTTCAAATCAATTCTAATGCTGAATTCTTTATGGGTATTAGTAAATCAAACTCTGATTACACATACGGCAGACTAATAGAAGGAACCGTGCTTAGAATGCTCACATGGGCTATCAATGACGGGTTTGCTAGAGGTCTAATCAACGATACTACATATAACAATCTTATTTCTATCAGCGGAGACAACAACGAATGTTATGCATTAGGTAATTCAAAACCACCTACATATATAGCAGTTGATCCATCAGGCTCTTGGGCAGGAAAAACAGAAGGCTCAGCAGATTGTAAAGCAGTTGAGTTTGGAGTATCTCAAGGAATAACAGGGGCATTACCGGCTCCAGCAAATGCAGGATATTCAGTTAGTAGTGCTACAGATTACGGACAAGAAGCAACCTGGTTACCATATGACACTACGAATGCTAACAAGAGTATTACTCAATGGGGATGGATTAGATGTCATGCTTTACAAGCACACAACGAATTTAACTTTCATGCAAAAGTAGGATCAGAGGGTGCAAACTTAGACTCTAATCCAGATCCACAATATGAAAACTTCTGTGGATCATTTAATGAAGCCTACGGTTATGCTCAATTCACTAACAAAACAATTAATACAGCAAATAATTCAAAAACCTTCTTAGAAGGTACATTCAGTAATATGGATGATTTAATTACAGGTGATATGACTGGGGTAAGTTTATATACTGAAGGACTTGCCTTTGATTTACAACAATTAGAAAAAGTTTTTGATTTTAGAAGATTAGATCGATTTGGTTTCCCATCAACTCTACTTCAACAATTACATGATGCCGGTGGACTCACGCAAGATTTAAATTTAAACTTGGGAGCCGCAGGTTTATCTGCAAAAGACATTAGAAAATTATCAACTACAAAGACTAACGGAACTGAAGAAGAAGAACGAAAAATATACACTGCTTTTTTAGGAATAACCGGCAACAACTTAGTTGCATGTGCATCATCATTAACATCTAGTGATTGGTTTCTTTGGAGATGCACCACTGATGATGAAAAATCACAGATTCGTACTTTGGCTGATCTATTAAACCCGTGGTACTTATTTCAAAACTCTAATGTAACACTTACAGTTCCTGTTTATAATGATGAGATAGGAAGGCCGACTGGATCAAAAACATATTACTTAATTTATAACACAGATGGATCAATAAACAGTGCAATCAACACTTCAAATGTTAAAGACATTGTAGGGTCACTCATCACCGCAGGCGCGCCTACAGTAAGTCTAGGTGAAGCAAAAGATAAACCGACAACTAGGTTACCTATAGGCTTTGATTCATATTTAGGAGGACCAAATGTTGTTGTTCCCACTGCTGTAGGACTAGCGGCAGCCGCAGTTAGATATTCTTTCTTGCAGATTAGTAATATCGAACAGTTAACTCCAGGAGAGTTAGGCGACTGTCTAAAATTCTTACAAACAATGCAAGACGTTGGTCCCGGGGCAAACGGTACAGAAGCAACTAGTACTAATTTACAAAAACCAGTCAAAGATCCATTAGCAGATGAAGTTGCATTGCAAATAGCCTTAGGTTCAGGCCCAGGCGGAACTTTTAGAATGATGGATTTCTTCGGAAATATGTCTGGTGAACCATATGCTTGGAATCTACTGTACAGTTATCTTGCAGGAGACAATGAAGTCGGCAACATAACTGCTCAAGCATCTATATCAGCCTTGGCAGCCATTTATCAACAACTATTTTTAACAGTCTCATGGGAGCAAGCCACTATTTCTCCTGTCTACACTGGTACAGGTCCATATACAGTAACTGGTTGGACGATCACTAATGCAGGTGGAGGTTATGGAAGAGGTGGTGCACCAGATCCAGTCATTACGTTCTCAGATGGATTGGTTGGTGATGCAACTATAGGAAGAAGTGATAAAGATACAGGTAGTAATAGTACAGGAACATTCGGTAGAGTAATATCTATTACAGGTGGAACAGGTACTACAAATAATATACCGACAGCAGTACTTGAAACTCCCCCTGTAGGAACATATGGATATGATCCAGCAACAGGCGGAACAAACTCGCCAAATGGAACAGCCTACAATTACAATACTGTAACTCAATACTACATTAATAAAGCAAATACAGAAATTACTAATGTGACTTCTGTAGATAAGGACTTATTAAAAGTCGAAAGTTTAAACGTCATTTGGAATACAATGGGTAAACAAATGAAAGTTGAACAACGTACTAGATACAATGTTTTGGGTCGAGTAGAAATAGAAAGAGATCCTTTTGTGTATACTAACCAAGATTTAGTAACATTTGTTGATAGTGTGCCAGATTATTCTGATTACAAAAGTCCTCAAGGCGTCGGCGCAAGAATGACATTAGAATTAATCGTAGATAGAGCATGTGATGTAGGACAAAATATTGTAGCACAATTAAGACAAGAAAACAATGAGAAAGCACTTGCAAACTGCGGAATACCAGTTAATAATAATATTTCTGATTTGCTTCCCCCGGATATAAAAAACAAACAGTTAGCAAATGGAACAGTTGAAGGAGCAAAAGAAGGTATCGAAATCAATGGTGCAGAATTTGTTATTCCGAGTTGGCCAGTCATTGCTGGAGTAGACGGACCCATTGAATCAGGCCCAGGTGGTATATATGTTTCACCTACATTCGTACCAATTAGTTCAGAAAAACCTGGATCGTATGATCCTCTTATTAACGGTGACCCTAATCCTCAAATAGGGCCTATTGTTTCTGTTGGTCCTCCTGAAGTAATTGCAGGACAACGAGTACCTAATGCAGAAAAGCCGAACGATATTACAAACTTTAGTTCAGGACCCGGCAATGTCGGAGTCAATAACGGAGGAGGCAAACCAGGGGGACCTAGACCTCCGTTTATACCAAAACAAAGTACTGCTGAAGCCATTGAACATGTTATTCATTGTAACTGTGATTGTTGGGATCTAATCGGTTAAAAACTTTTTCTACCTACCCCTTGACACGTATTAAATATTAGTATACAATATACTATAGAGGACCATATATGAGTTATTATTTTACGAGTGAAAGTGTCTCAGAAGGACACCCGGATAAAGTCGCAGATGCAATTAGTGATGCAATACTAGATTCATTCATGCAACACAAAGATCCTACTTTACGTTGTGCGTGTGAAACATTAGTGACCACAAACAAAGTAATAGTTGCAGGTGAATACAAAGGACATATCGATAGTTTAGATGTTGAATATCTAGTACGCAGAGTCGTTAAAAATATCGGCTATGAGCAAGACGGATTTCATTGGAACAACTTAGAGGTTGTTAATCTACTACACGGACAGTCTCCTGATATTGCATTAGGAACAGACAATTTCGGTGCTGGCGACCAAGGTATTATGTTTGGTTATGCTAATAAGGACACAGAAACGTTTATGCCTGCCCCACTCTACTACTCACATAGAATTGTAGAAATGCTTACAGCAGTTAGAAAGCAAGGCATTGTCCCTTGGTTAGGTCCTGATTCTAAATCACAGGTCACAGTAGAATACAATGACGATAGCACAGTTAAACGCATAGATAAAGTAGTTTGTTCTACACAGCATTCAGAACAGGTCGATATAGAGACTGTAAGGGCACAGATACAAGAAGTAATTCAAAAAACATTACCAGCAGAACTCTTAGATGAAGGTACACAATACTTAATCAATCCAACAGGCAGATTTGTTGTTGGTGGACCTGACGGAGATTCAGGTTTGACAGGTAGAAAGATCATTGTAGATACTTATGGTGGAAGTGCGCCTCATGGTGGTGGAGCATTCTCCGGAAAAGATCCATCAAAAGTAGATAGATCAGCGGCATACATGGCTCGTTATCTTGCTAAGAACATTGTAGCAAGTGGTAAAGCAAATTGGGCTACTATTCAATTAAGTTATGCAATAGGTGTCGATCAACCTACTAGTGTTTATGTAGAAAGTGATAAAGACAGTAGAGACTTAACTAAGTGGATCACTGAAAACGTAGATTTATCCCCTAAAGGTATTATCGACAGATTTGATCTATTCTCTCCTATCTATCATGCGACTACAAACTACGGTCACTTTGGAAAAGAATATTTACCTTGGGAGCAAATTAATTTATTCCCTAATGAAGCTCCAACAAGCACGAAGAAGAAGACTAAGACTAAATAGAGTCAGACAAAGGAGTCGAACATGAGTAAGACTAAAAACGCAGTATCAACAAGAGTTGATGCTAATGGCTTATAGTGATAAAGTAATAGATCATTATGAAAACCCTCGTAATGTAGGTGTAATGGATGCTGACGATCCTGATGTTGGCACTGGAATGGTAGGTGCACCCGCTTGTGGAGATGTGATGCGACTACAGATTAAAGTTAATGACCAAGGAGTCATAGAAGATGCTAAGTTTAAAACATATGGGTGCGGGTCTGCAATTGCATCAAGTAGTCTCCTCACAGAATGGGTCAAAGGCCAACACATCGAACAAGCAGAAACAATTAGAAACACTGAAATCGCGGAAGAACTCGCACTCCCGCCGGTCAAGATCCACTGCTCGGTACTAGCCGAAGATGCGATTAAGTCAGCCGTCGATAATTACAGAAACAAACACAGTTGAGTCTCCTTGTATTGGATCGTGTAATATTGATTTTGATGTAACTGATATATGTCAAGGATGCGGTAGATCGATCAATGATATTGCAAACTGGTCTGTTTATACAAATGAAGACAAAATATTAGCAAATGAAGATGCAAAAAAACGAATTACCGAAATTAAATGCAACTCACTGAGCAACAAAGAATGGATATGACACCTAAGGGTTTCGGTTTGCCAAAAAAACTTTGGCGCCAGCTTCTAAAGTATAGAAACAAAACAGTAAAAGAATGTGCATCAGACAAGATGTTTAGTCAAATGGCTTTTTACTCTGCATATATGCAATTGCACCCAGACAGAGATTTTGATTACACATTCAATTCATGGGGATTTCGTGCTGACTATGATTATGAAGCATTAAATGACAACGGCAAAAAAGCAAAAATCATATTAGCAATCGGTGACAGTTTCACTATGAATGTCGGCGGCCCATTAGAACATAGTTGGCCTAGTCAATTACAAGAACGAGTCAACATTCCAATTCTTAATGGTGGAGTTGATGGCTTAGGACCTGACTCTTATCATCTAATCGTAGATAAAATGAGAAAGTATTTTGATGTTCAACATACATTCTGTTTGTTTAATCTACACGGTGGAGCAACAGCAGATCAACTTGCAGATGCTAACTCTACTGAACAAAAGATACATATACTCAAATCATATGAATGGCCGCATGGATCAGAAATTGCATTTATTCCCCCGTGGTGTTGGGATCCTGAAATGCAAAAAATTCTACATAGACATTTCCCAGATGCTCATGCTTATGTGAGAGATTATGACTTTAAATATGCCGATATCCCATATGATATTTTTATGCTTTTATGCAGGGAAGAGTATCAAACATTCTCTACACCTAAATGGCCCTCATTAGATTCTATCTATACACAATTAGCCGCACACAATCACATGGACAATATGTTAAGTGATTCAGATAGGTATTTCTTTTTACAGAAACTTATACCTAGATGCAAAAGTTATTTTTACCGCAACCGAGATTATAGACATATGAGTAAAATGGCTAATGGTATGGTTGCTGATTATTTTTACGAGAAACTCGATCCAAAATTTATAAAACTTAGATAGTAACAACGGAGACGTATCTAATGGGTAATAGACGTAGGTTAAATACACGATCACTTAAGGCCAACCAGCAAAGAAATCGGAGAGTTCAACTGCTCCAACGAAAATGTGGATTATCTGCTGAGCCAGCAGAAAAAGCAAAACCTGAAATTAAAAAACTTTAATTAGAGTGTACTATCGCATTGTTCCAGACTTTGTTTAACCGTCCGGACTTCATCATTTTGTGAAATTTCTTGTATATCTTCTTCATAACTTCCTAGTAAATGTCAACGTGTGTATGTATTGTTACAGTTTTGTGACAAATTTGTGACATATAAGTATATAGTCCTTTTAAACTGAAAAAATATTTTTGCACTAGAAAACATGTGTAAATACGTCAGCATACAAAACAAAGGAGCTAAACAATGCCAAGTAACGCGGGAATGAAAACAGTAGGTGATCAAATAGCACCTTTTAAAGTAACAGGGGTTAAACCAGGTCAACCAGACACAGATCAGTTTTTTGAAATCACTGAAAAATCTTTTGAAGGTAAGTGGAAGATTCTAATGTTCTATCCAAAAGACTTTACATTCGTTTGTCCAACAGAAATCATAGACTATGATTCATTAAACGATGAGTTTGAAAGTAGAGACACAGTTCTATTGACAGGTAGTACTGATAATGAATTCTGTAAATTAGCATGGCAAAAAGAACATCCTGGGTTGCGAGAAATCAAGCACACTCAGTTTGCCGATACTCAACGAAGTTACAAAGATGCTCATGGTGAAGGTCATAACTATAGTCTATGCAGACAATTAGGTATCTTCTTTCATCCTGCAGGAGCATGTTTACGTGCTACGTTTATCGTTGATCCAAACAACGTGATTCAGCATGTTACTGTAAACGATTTAACTACAGGTAGATCAGCAATAGAGACTCTAAGAGTATTAGATGCTATTCAAGCATGTGCGAATACACCAGCTGGACGTGAAGTAGGTGGCTGTACTTTATAAGTATTGTTGTGCAAAGGCATCGTTAAGACCGCATGTCTTTGCACACACTTGTAACTTTCCTTCATTGCAACTAGACTTGCCCCAACTATCTTCAATCAAATTAAAATAGTTATTCTCTAATATTTCTTCAATTGTGTAATCTAATGCACTAATATTTTCCTTACCCACTTTATTAATCACAGACCATATCTGACTACCTCTCGGTGTGTGATACCAGTTATACATTTGTCCTGCTACCCAGCAACAGGGTTGTAGTATTCCTTCAGCACTTACATAGATACTTTTTTCTTCTTTTACCTTACATTTTATAGGTGTAGAGTCATAATGTTGTTGAACTTTAGACCTAGAATTAAATAATTCTGGAGTTAACTTCCCTAATAAATCTACTTTTTTTGTTGGAAAAATGATTTCTTTTTCCTCTGCTATACTCGACATCTCTTTAGTAAATTGATTAGCGTAGGCCGCCCCTCTGGGCTCTCTGATGACGATTTCCATACCGGTTCTGTCTAATGTTTTGATGTATGACTTAGTGCTTCCTGCGACACTAGAAAAGAACCTAGATGATGTTTTAACTTGAAACTTTTGGAAACCCATTTGCTCTGAAAGCCTTCTGGCCTCTTCGACTTGATGCTCGTTGTGTTCAAAAACAATGTATTCCCAATGAGCAATTCCACCTGCATCTATGAACGACTTTGCGTTCTCCATTATCTTATCCCAATTAGTATTTTTACGATATAGATAATTCGTATCTTCTAGTCCATCTATGCTAAAAATAACATAGCCATCAGTGCCAATAACTTCTGCTAAATCTTTCCACCATTGTTTAGTTCTTGCAGATCCATTAGTATTCATACTTAGATATATTGTTGGATTAACACTTCTAAAATGTTTGAATACTTTTAATGTATCTTTAGCAACTATAGGATCTCCGTAGTTACCGCACATAAACATATGATTAAGTTGTTGAATAAATTGATCAGGGAAAATAGTAATGATGTCAGTTAATGACAGTTCAGCGTTTTGTAACCAGGGGTTATCTTCTCCGCCATTAATGTTTCTAGCACACATAGGACATGCGGCATTACATTTCTCTGTAATTTCTAAATGTACTGTTCTTATGTCCTCGTAATCATACATTATTTTCTACCAATAATCATGTAACGATTGTAACTTGAACTCCCATAATCAAAGAGTTTTGTTTCTGCGAATAGCAACTCTGTTAGTGGAAATCTTTCTTGTAACGATTCTATATTAGAACATGGATTCGTCACTAACCAAGGTTCTTCTTCTTTCGATACGTCACTAGATTGAATACAAACTAATGCATTTGGATCAACATTGTTAAACCAGTCATCAGTCATATGTTCTACACTTGTGTTAATTACTACACTGTGTCCTTGAATATGATACGTAGAAGCATCTGCCGTAACGTTCCTTAACTGTGCATTTCCACCAATCATAAAGCCCTGACAGAGTATATCAGCTCCTCTAGTCGCTTCTGAGTTGATATCTATACCTAAGATGTGCTGATACATGTCTCGTTTACGAGTTAAAAGCATAAAACCTAACATATTATACCAGCACCCAATAATAGAAACTACGGCATCTTGTGGTATATACTGTTCAATAGTATCACATAACCAAAGTTTACTTTGAGTTTGTCCGTGAGAGAATGATAATAAGTCCATAATACTATTTAATGGGTAAGAAAACCTTTGACAAAAAATAATGTGTCTGATATAATACTCACTAAATATAATGATGCTCCCTTAACTCAGTGGTAGAGTAACTGCTTTGTAAGCAGTAGGTCGTCCGTTCAAATCGGACAGGGAGCTCCAGTTTATTGGGGCGGTAGCTCAGTTGGGAGAGCGGCTGGTTTGCAACCAGCAGGTCGTAGGTTCGATCCCTATTCGCTCCACCATATACTATAGAGAGTTTATGAAATTACGTGAAAAGTTGAATGCAAGAATGGATGAGATACAACGTATCATGGAAGCCAACGAACATCTTGCTGACCCAGACAAAGTAACAGATTTGTTAGACAAAGTTACCTTTGCTTGGGAAGTACTAAGTGAAGAAGATAGAGATTACATACATGGCGTGCAAGTCGCACTAGAAGAAAAAATGGAATGGAAACTAGATTAGCCCGAGTGGTGGAATTGGTAGACACAAGGGACTTAAAATCCCTCGATAGAAATATCATGCCGGTTCAAGTCCGGCCTCGGGTACCAATATTATGATAAAAGTAAACGTAACAAATATAGTTCATTGGTCTGACAGGACTTTTAGTATTAAAACAACTAGAGATGAATCTTTTAGATTTGAGTCCGGTGAGTTTGCTATGATCGGAATGATGAGTGACAAGTATAAGAAAAATGTCATTAGAGCATACAGTGTTGTCAGTCCTCCCTGGGCTGAGAACTTAGAGTTCTTAAGCATTAAGAATGTAGGTCCTCTGACAAATGAATTATCAAATGTTAAAGTAGGAGATGAACTTGTACTCTTACCGAAGACTACTGGAACATTACGAAATGCTTTTCTTACTCCAGGTGGTAAACGTTTATTGTTGTTGGCAACAGGAACAGGACTTGCTCCTTTCATGTCAACGATTAGAGACTTAGATATTATTGAATCATTTGATAGTATTCACTTAGTTCATTCTGCTAGACATAGAGATGACTTAGCCTATAACAAAGAACTCACCTCAATCTTTGAAGACGAGCCTGACATACATGAATTGTTAAAAGACAAATTGATATACACTCCTCTAGTTACTAGCGAGGGTGATCAGCGAATTGACAATAGATTCATAGAGCCAGGTGATCGTGTTATGGCTTGTGGCAACATGCAGTTTAACTATGACGTAGTTGAATGGTGCAAAGACTTAGGCATGACTGAAGGGTCAAACAGAGAGACTGGCGAGTTCGTTATTGAAAAAGCATTCGTGGATCAATAGCCACAAAAAAGCAGACCGAAGTCTGCTTTTATAAATTCTTAAATTTATTCTTTCGTAAATAAATGAATTAAAATGATTGCTACTAGTAAGCCAACAAATCCGGCTTCGCCTAAACTGTTCACTAAATTTAACAATCCACCGACAACATTGACACCCATTAGGTCGCCAAATAGTACGCCTACTACTACGCCAAGCCCTAATAGGCCAACAGCGATACCAGTAAGTCCTTTGATCATATCATTGATCATTGCCATTACATTATTCATATTGAGTCCTCCTCAAATATTTGCATTATTGCATTTCCTCACTAATATTTAGTACATTTTAGGGTGTTTATAAAGAAGTATTTTTTAATTGTTGGTTTAATAAGGATAATTTGGGCATAAATAACGGATTTTACATATAATACTATTTAGGATGGGTAAAACCGACTAAATAATAACACGGAAAAGCATTTGTTGATCCGTAAGTAATGAAATCTAATGGAGGAACAATATGGATTTTCAAACAATATTAGCAATTGCAATTATTGCTGGAGTTGTATTCTTTGTGATGAAAAAACGCAAAGATAAGAAATCATCAGGTGGTACCGGAAGCGGTGGCGGCAGAGGATCAATCTCTAAATACAAAACCAAACGCAAATAAGAATTAACCCGTCTTATTATAATTAACAGTTGCTTCAATGCAAGGAGAAATAATATGTTAGAAAGCATAAAGAGTCTACTGTCGGCTCATTTCGATACCGCGATTAAATTAGTGATAGCATTATCATTAGTTTGTATTGCATCAAGTGTCAGCGCCGGACCATCAATGGGTGGAACAGTTGGCATATCATCAGACTATATTTTCAGAGGTCAGTCACAGCACGTAGGTAATCATCAACTATCAGCATCGTTAGATGCAGAGTGGGGTGGCATCTACGGAAGTGTGTGGGTATCAGAAGTAGACTTCGGTGACGGCAAAGCCTCACATGAAATCGATACAGTTGTCGGTCTTAAAAAAGATTGGGAACATATCGGTTTTAACGTAGCCTATATAGATTACGCATACAACGGAGACTCATCTTTAGACTATGAAGAAATACTCTTATCAGCAAGTATACTAGGTGTTACTTTGTCTCATTATATGGGACAAGATGATGCAGGTGACTACACTGAGTTTTCAACTGGAATGTTAAAAGTTGTTGACGTGGCGTATGGCGACGGAGAAGGCATAGGAACACACTGGACTGTATCAAAAGGTTTCGATCTTTTAAAAGGACATGTGACACTAGGTTGGTCAGACTTTACCGCTGATGATTTTTCAGGTATGATAGATGAAGACAGTTTATTTGTGAGTTATAACTACCACTTTTAATCTGATTCAAAATCTTAAAGCATCGTAATTAATTTTACGGTGCTTTTTTTATGGATAAAATATAGTTTTTATTTCTGAGGCATAAATAGAGTCGAAACATTTATAACCTTACGTTATAAGTGAATATCAATTACATTTATATAAAGGAATCATGTCAGTCAGAAAAATACAGAAGATAAAAGACCAATTAGAGTTAATAAGTCTTGCTGTTATTTTTTGTATTACAATCTTGGCAATGAGTCCTATATGAGACACATACTATGACACACGCATTCCGAATTAGTTTTTATACAATGATGATGATAGCATTACACACCACAGATAATGGTGCCGGAATAAATCGTTTTTTAAGAGACATCCAACAAACACATATACACACAGGAGTATTATGAATACTATTAAATTAGTAATAGACAAGTCAGGCATATTTAAGAAGGTTGACCGAAAGATGGAAGCATTTTGTTATGCTTTGCTTTGGGGTTCGATGTTCGTATGCATGGCACAAATAGCATACATGTAATGAGAAACGCAACACCTGAAGAAGTTGATGAGTGGAACAACACTGACTTTTTTATGAAAGGTGACTTCGATGTAATGAAGTTATTTGTAGTAGTACCGGCAGTCATTCAGATTATGTGCTTAGGCATGATGTTTGCCGTAATGTTTCTCAACAGTCAGTTATTTTGATATTTACTAGTGCGATTAAAGCCTTTATGGGCTTGGGTAAGCCGGCCGAATCGATTGAATTGAGTGCGACCAATATTTTGACATTTGCATTCCTCCTTGCATCAATCTTTTTGGGAACGATAACAATTTGTTTGGTCGGTTTTTACTTTATAAAATTCTAATTTATTAAGAATCTTAATGCATCGACTGTTTAGGCCTGAACTGTTAAGATTGGGTTCCCATTCAAAGTAAAAATTCTCACCACATAGAATAAAAGTACATTTCTTATATGTTTCCCAAGATTCTTTTTTAGGATAACTCA
>Ga0302121_10000705_pt1 | contig 17260 bp, 16 predicted proteins | sample CB21_surface_MG_FD_203120 | JGI IMG/M metagenome (GOLD analysis project Ga0302121, IMG submission 203120) | Marine microbial communities from Western Arctic Ocean, Canada - CB21_surface | ecosystem: Environmental > Aquatic > Marine > Oceanic | place: Canada: Western Arctic Ocean | collected... | reverse complement strand
GCGATTCCTCGTCGCTCGTTTCGCCGGTCGCGTCGCTCGCCGCGTCTCTCCCCGGCGAAGCCCCCGGGTCCATCCAAGGCACTAAAACTGTGGTAACCAGACTCTCCCCGGCTTTCAAGGCGCGGACCCGGGAAGCGCATTTCGTGATCTCTGAGTCGATAAACAGAAAGTGCGAAGACGTCACCGTTCCGGCGTAGTTGATCTTCGTGGTTTTCCTCGCTTCGTCGTCCACCGCCGCAAACGCCGCTTTCGCGTCACGCGCGAGCCCGTCCGCGAACCCGTCCCAGTCTCCATTTTTCGCTAATGGCGCGTGCGCCAAAACTCTACGGTAGATGTTGAACTCTCCATCGGGGGAGGCTAGTTTTTTCCCAACCGCGCATCGCATCTCGGGGTCAAAAACGCCCGCCCGCGACGTGGCGTGCGTGAACCACATCTTCAGCCCTGGTTGTGAAAAGAAAAGTGTCAGTCTCTCGTAACGCGTATTACGTAAACAGGGAAGAGTAATGGGCAGAGGTAATGCGCCCTTCTGGTACGAGTATGGGCAATCGCGAAGGCGGAGCGTGGTGCCCGGGCAAGACGCACCCAAACTCCTGACCAAGATGTATTCTTTATACCCTCTGTTTTCGAGCTCAAGCGCCTCGACGCCTCGCAACAACACCTCGGCTTTGACGAGCCCTAAAATGGGCTGAGTAGCGAGTTCGCCTTCCAACCTCAATGTCGCGTCACTCAACACTTGCCACTTGATTTTGTTCAAGCGCAGGTTCATCATCTTCCCGAGCGCGCTTCCGGGGGCGAACTGATACGATAAACAAGAAAGTCTCAGTCTCGTATGCGCAATCGTCAGGGAGGCGGACGTGGTAATGGGAAATACCTACCTGCTCCTGCCCCGGGGCCTGCACCACCCTGCGAACACCCTTCTGGCCTTTCGCGGTGACCGTGGTGGATACGGAATTCGCGCGCCGCACCGCCCTCCTGAGGAGGGGGGGGGGGACGGAAGGGAGGAACGAGCCGGAAAGCGTGGACGCCATCGCGGCGGTGCGAGGCGTATCTGATGACAATCCGAGGTTCGCAACTGCTTTTTGTAGGCACACCACAGCGTTTTTACCTTTACGCACTTCCAATGGCGCGCGCCATCGAGTCCCTGGTGGCTTCCGCCGGGCGCGCCATCGACACGCTTCAGGCGCACGCCGCAGGCACGCGCGCGCTGGAAACAGAGGCGCGCGCGCGTCTTGACCGACTCCCCGCTCCCGCCGATGACGACGCACCTGGCTTGGTCAAGCAAAGGGCATCGCTTCGCGTCGTCACGAGGATGCTCAAGTCTCGGCTGCGTGATACGCTCAGCGCGCTTACAAACACGCGCGCGGTGGTGGACCGTGGGTTGGTGGCGCACCACCGCTACACGACGAGCGACACCGAAACCGGGAGAAACGACGCGGACGCGGAGGTTCGAGCCGCGCAATTGGTCTTCGATGAGATATACCAAGACGCGATGGACGACGGGTTGTTCGCGACCCTCCCAAAGCTGCCAAACTTTATATCAGACGACGGAAATCAAAGACCACCGACGGTACCGGACCTTTGCGTATCTGAACCGCCAGTCTCGAGTCACTCTCTGGATGACCTGTGGACGAACCTTGATGAATTGTCAGGCGTGTTCACGGGCTCCGAGGAATCCAAAAAACGTCTCGTCTCGTCGCGAGCGGCGCTGGCGGACGTGATTGCGTTTCTGAAAAAAGCCGAGCGCGACGTCGACGTCAGCGCCGCGCTCGCCGCCGAAATCAAACAACTTGCTTGTTCCGCTGGAAGTGTTTCTGACATCGGAAAGGACACGGAATCTGACCCCGAAACGACGAAGCAAGACAAGCATAGCCAATACACCCCGGAAAACTTTGCGTACGGCACGACTTCCCTGCGCGCGTGGCTCGCGGTGGTGGCGTCGTGTCCGGCGCTTTTGGGGGTTTTGAAAGAGCTGGCGCGCGACGTGGCGTCCAAAAGCGAAAAAGAAACACCGCGCGACGAATGTAACTCAAACTTATCTCGCCTCGAAAACCTCCCACGGTCAGCCGTGTTCGGGTCGTCCATCGGGTGGCTGGTGTTTTACCTGTCCCTGGGGCAGCGGGTGCGGTGCGTCGGGTACGAGCTTTTGAAAGGCCGGGTGGCGATCGCGGAGTCGGCGGCGGCGGCGATTGGAAAAAACGGCTCCCAAGAGACCTTCAGCAATCTGTTCGCCTTCGGAGTGAAGGACGCCACGTCCGCGAACCTTACTGACGTGAAACTAGTCGTGCTGACCTCGCAGTGCTGGGATCAATCCCTGAAAACGCAAATCGCTGAACACTTGCAAAAGAACTTACCAACGAACGCGTTAGTGGTGGATTACTGTGACTTTTTGAGCAGGTACCAAACCGCCTTCGCGTCGGTCGGCCGAGTCGCCGCGCCCACGAGCTGGAACGAAAAACAAAACTTCTTCGTCTTCCAGAAAAAGGAAGAACAGGTTCCGGGTTCCGGGTTGTTATCGTGCGTAGACTAGCAGTCAAAACATAGGTGTATTAAAATGACGCATTACGCTAGCTAGTATGCGTCTTCGTATGTTTATGTTTGCTCACACTACACACGGTACTCGTAAAAAGTCTCCATCCTGTCACGTTCTAATTCCTGTAAAATCTACTCTCCCCAGTTCGGCAACGCCTCAATCGCTTCGTTTATTATGTCAATCGTCATCGCGATCGCCTGGCCCTGACGAGTTTTAAGAAAAGTGTCAGTCTCGTATGGGCAAACAGTCGTCCGGGATTTGGGAAATACCTAAAATACGTACCGAGTTCGCAGGCGGTGCAACGAGCTCGCCTTTCTTCGGTGCCCTTTGACTAAAATCACGTTTGTCGAAGTGCCACCCCCCTTTCCCTTGCGTGGCTTGGTTCACGCCAGGCGTGAACACCCCGTTTTTGTCGTAATCGTCGCCGTAGGTGTAGTGGATGATGAACGCGTCTGTTTTTCCCACGCGCAGGGTCTTGTCGTAAGGCGGCTGCAGCATGAAGTGCGGCGCGAGTTCGTGCACCACCCCGACCTGCGCGGCCGCGATTGAATAAGCCCACATCTCCACCACCCACCCGAACGCGGCGTTGGCTTCCTTGTCTTTCTTCATCGCGATGGCGAGGGCGTGCCACTTCGGGACGACCCGTTTCAAACTCGCCAGCGATATCATAACCGGCGAGCTCCCGATCGGCGCGAAGGATTCGGGCGGAGCGTTGGCGGTGTTGAACCGGTCCACGATTGGTTTGTATTTCGGGTCATTCGGGGCGATGTAGAAAAACGGAAACGCGACTGCGGCTTTTTGCGTCGCAACCAACGGCGGGGGCTTGATGAACAAGTGATCAGGTTCGGACATCAACACGAACTTCTCGGGGATTTTGTCCGCGAACAAATTGAGCCACTGTTGAAACGCGAACGGCCGGTGTAACACGACGTACCCTTCGTCGTCTATTGTGGACGGCAGCGTGTCAACAACCACCGTGGGGATCTCGTCCATCAACGAATCGGGAACGCCGCTGTGCAGGATCCGGGTGAACCCGCCGAGCGCGCTGTTGGGAAACTGTGTTTTTAACTTGCAAAACTGGTAATACATCACCCGGCTTTGCCACCGCTGGTACGCACTGTCGTTCGCGGTGAGCAACACGTGGAACTTTCCATCGCCAGACGAGGAGTCGGATGACTGTATCAACTGGTTTCCCGACTCGGAGGATGACTGTTTAGACTGTTCATGAGTACTGTCGGATACGCGTTTGCGTGCCGCCGATACCGACGGCGTTTTCTCCTCGGTCGGCGTGTTGTGATGGAATTTTTTGTGGACATCGTCAGACACGCCGTCTCCAGTGGTGCCAGTGGTGCCACCGTTCGTCTGACCGCCTCCACCGTCCCCCCCTCCCGCCCCCCTCGCCGCGGCTTTCGCCACGACACGCGGCTCGAACGAAAACGCGTCGTGTTTGTCCTCGAAGTTTGTCAAGCGCGAGTCCATGTGACGGCCCAATTTTCCAACCGATTTGTGCCCGTGCGCGAACGCGACGGCGTTGTACGTCACCAGCGCCGACATGGCGAACACGCCGACGGCGAACACGGAACGGGACTTTTTGCCCATCTTGCCGAAGTCGGTGTCCGCCAATCCAAAAAACCCAACGCCCGCACGCACGCCCGCGCCGCGCCGGCAACAATGCGCGTTCGCAGAAGCATCTGCATGTGTTTCCGACTGACAAACAGAAAAATCACGTCCGAGTTATTCCGTGTGTCGTGTCCACCCTCGGCAGTCTCGCACCGCGCGTCGTCGTCGCGGCGCGCCCGCGCGGCGATGGCGACGCCTGATGAGGCGCGTACGGCGGGTTTTGCTCGCGAACAGCTGGAGGACCGTTTGACCGTGGTGCTCACCACGTCACCCGTCGGGTACGCACCAACTTACTGAAGGAGATGAGATGCGATTGATGAGATTGATCAATTTCGTTGAGGTGCCCACCGCCGCCGGCGAGTCATCGTGCACCCGTGTTTAACCCCCCCCCCAAAAAAAAACCACAGCACGCACCCCTCGACTCGCCTGCTAGAGGAGGTCTTCGCGTCCATCGCGCACTTCAGCGGCGCCGGTTCGTGTCCCAAAATAATCGTCGCGGACGGGGTGAAGATCAGGGATGGGGATGCGTTGGGGGATTGCAAATTCAGATCCGGTTCGTGTCGGGCGTTTCCCAAATCCAGGCACACTGTTTGCCAATACAAGACGTTGCTGTAACCAACAAACGGGATGGCGTGACCTCGACGGCGCATTGCTGTTCGCACGTAGCGTGAGCAGCGACTGACACTTTTCTTTGTTACGATCAGGCGTGGTGACCAAAACCGCGGAAGAAAACTACCGCGCGTACCTACGAAGGGTGGAAACGTTAACGAACAACGAAAATTCAATCCTGTACGGCGCTACCTTGTTAATTTTGGAACAGCGGCACGGGTTCGCGCACGCCCTGCGCCGAGGCCTGGTGCGAGTCCAAACTCCGTTCGTGTTGGTCGCGCAGCACGACCGAAGTTTCGTGAAGGTTGTTGATTTGGAAAACGTGGTTGACAAAATGTGGCGCTTCAACGTGAGACGGAACGAAACGAGACGTCATGCCGCTAGGGACGAAACTAGTACCAGTGACCACACCACAGACGACACGGCACGCACACTCACTTCACTTAAATTAAACTACGTCGGGTTCCCAACGAGCACCACCATAACGCACGCGCACCACGTTCGGTCGAAGTACGGAATGGAAGTCACGCCGTTTGAGGTTGGCGGTATCCGCGACGATGACCGAAATGCCGTGACTACTCAAAACGAAAAAGATCACAAAGAAAAAATAACCCTGCTCCCGTTGTTGCAGTTCTACGACTCCATGCACGTCGCCTCGACGGGGTGGTATCTACGAAAAGTGTTTGGAAGAAACAGGCACTGTACGCTACCAAAAGGCGGGTTCATCGAAGACACGCTCGGGCAGATGATGCTGGCGGACGCGCGGTCGGCGCGAACGAGTTCTGGTGAAAATAACGTCACGAAATCGCAAAGGTACGTAGCTATTGCATTTCCCAAATCCGCCACACACTGTGGAGGCGCGAGTACGCCCGAATCCGGCCTCCCTGTTTGCTCGTACAAGTTACGAACGCGGTCCGAAACACTGACACTTTTCGTGTAACAATCGCAGCGAAAAGTGGGGCGTCTTTTTGCAAGTCGAATCAGTCGACGACCCGGGCTCGCCGCGGTGCGGGCACATCGACGGCCGGGATTTACAGCTCGCCGACGCCAGCAACAGGAAGTTCTGGTTCGCGGATATGCACACGTCGGAAGAGAGTTGGGGGGCGATAGAGCGGGGTACGCGGGATGAAGGCGAGGGGGAAGGTGATGAGAAAGGCGATACGGGGGAAAACACACACGAAAACGTCGCGGAACATGTCCTCGGGTTCTTCGACCCGCCGGAACTCCTCGCGCGCGCGTATCGGGACGGCGAGGGGTAATATCGTTGAACTACGGCTAAGAAGAAGAACAAGAAGAAAAAATCATGGAACTACGGCTAGTGTGCACTTTAGTAATACGCGGGACTAGTTTTCTTAATTACCACACCTACCGCGTCCTATTCGTCATGACGTTTTCTCGGCCATCGTCGTCTCCTCCAACAGCATTTGTTCAAGCTCGAGCTCGTCGTCGTCGGACCACTCCGGTTTGCTTTCGTCTTTTCCAACAATCACGGCGGGTCCCGCGGCAGACCCGCCGTCGCGAAACTCGCGTAGCCGCCTTGCGGTGGCGGGCGGGACGTGCGCCTTGATTGCGACGCCGTTCGCCAAATACGTTTCCACATCCACCACGCCTACGCGGTGGATTTCGCCTAAAATCTTACCGCTAACGTCGTACGGCAAGCTCAAATCCACTTCAACCATCGTGTGCAACGCGAGCATGTGTTGAATCTTTTGCTGCAGCGCGAAAACACCGGCGCCCGTTCGCGCGGAAATAGCAACCGCGCCTCGTTTCGTCGCCGCGCGTTGAATCCAAGCCGGGACGTTGTCACTCAACGTTGTCGCGGCCGATTTTTTAGACGTCAGCGATCCCGATGACGACGCGCATTCATCACCCGCCGCGATTGCGTCGTCCTCGCGCGATCCCCTCGACGCCGCACCCAAATCACCCCCCTCCGTACCAACCTCGCCATCCAATTCCTCGTCCTCCCCCGACCCCTCCTCGTCGTCGCTTTCCCACTCGCAGTCGTCGTCGTCGTCGTCCGGCACGCCCCTGGAATCGCCGTCGAACAGCTCGCCGCCCGGAAACGCAAACGCCTTGGCGCCGCCGCCGTTGCTGCCGTCGTCGTCGTCGCTTTCGCACCAACCGTCGTCGTCGTACGAGCTCGGCAGGCCGTCTATTTTGTTCCACACGATGAGCTGCGGTATGGTCCCGACGCCGAGTTCCTCCAGCACAGAATCCACGGCGTTCATCTGCGCCTCCGCGAGCGGGGACGACACGTCCACGACGTGTAGTAGTAAGGAGGACTCTTTGATTGTTACGCGAAAAGTGTCAGTCCATTTGTTGGGCGTGTAATTGGACGTGTATTGGAGAATGTATGGACAGCAGTCGTGGTAATCGGTCGGAACAGTCAGCGTAATCGGGCCTCCACAGTCACCAGCGTTAGAGGTAAAACAGGGAGGCCGGATTCGGGAAAGGCAAGACGTACCTTTGATTTCCTCCAGGGTCGCGCGAAATGCGGCCACCAGTTTCGTGGGCAGGCGCTGAATGAACCCCACGGTGTCCGTGGCCAGCACGGTTTTCCCGTCAGGCAGGGAAACCCGTCGCGTCGTGGGGTCAAGCGTGGCGAACAACTTGTCCTCCGCGAACACGCTCTTTTTGTCAAACACGTCCACGTCCACGAGGGCGTTGAGTAAACTGCTCTTACCCGCGTTGGTGTATCCGACCAAACTGATCACGGGAAGCGGGGCAGTTTTTCTCTGCGCCCTGTACAGGGTTCGGTGCGTGCTTACCTTGTCCAGTTTCTTTTTAAGGAAAACGATGCGGTCGCGTAACAATCGCTTGTCGATTTCGATCTGCGTCTCGCCCATGCCTTTCGTCGCGCCAGCGCCGCCCGCGCCGCCGGCTTGCCGTTCCAAGTGCGTCCACATCTTCTTCAGCCGCGGCAGCTGGTACTCAAGCGCGGCCATCTCCACCTGCAGCTGGCCTTCCGCGGTCCTGGCTCTTTGAGAGAAGATGTCAAGAATCAGCATCGTCCGGTCGCAAATCGCCACCTTGTCGTCAAGCGCCTTCGAGAGGTTCCGCGCTTGTCGCGGAGAGAGCTCCGCGTCGAAAATCACGGTCTCCACCGGGTTTTCCCGCAGTTCCTTTCGAAGCGCCTCGATCGCCTTTTCCTGTTCAAGAATAACGAGTTGCTGTTCCTCTGTTTGAACTTCCAAATCCTCGTCCCACAGGAAATCGGAGTCGGTGGAGACGACTTCGTGTTGGTCGGCGCCGTCCTCCTCGTCGTCGTCCTCCTCCTCCTCCTCGTCGTTTTTGTTTTCCGACAGGTCCACCGCCTCAGGAAGCCCGCACGCGTTTCGTATTTCCGCCAGCTTCCCCTTCCCCACGTACGTCCCGGGATGCGGCTTCCACAGCCGCTGCGTCACCGTCCCCACGACCTGCAACCCCGCGGTGTCCGCGAGCTGCGCGAGCTCCAAAAGGCTCGCATCGAGGCCGTACGCGCCTTGTTTCTCGTCGCCTTTCTGGCCACCCACACCCACCAAAAGCACGCGCTCCTTCGTAGGCACCCAGCCCCACATATCATCGCGCACGTCAGCCGCGGCTTTCATGTCCGCGTCGACTTTTTGTTCCATGAGCTCCTCCCACGAGGGGGGGGGGGGGAGGTCGCCATCCGCGCTGGCGCGAAGAAAAACGCGTGCGAAGCGTCGGCGCGTCGACGGGCAACCCCCAGTGCCGAACCCTGTCCCGGGCGCGCTGGATGTCGCGGCGGCTCGATTCGCACAGAGGGATCGAATTCGGGGCGTACGCGTCGCAACGCACGGCAACGTCCACCGCGCGTGCGCCGCGGGGGTCGCCATCCTACCCCGGCGCCCAAGGGTCTGATGAGCGATTGATGACAAGGCCAAAACGCCGCAAAAAGCTGTGACGCGTCAATCCGAGCTGGATGCTGGAAGGATCGAAGAAGACTTCTGTCGGGTTGTGGGTTGTGGGTCGCAGAAAACCCTTCTACCCTTGGCCCTGCATTTCGGAACCCTAAACCCTAGCCGTTTGGTTTGAAACCTGGCACCCGTTTGCATTCCACGCGAGGGCAGATCTGCCACACCTAGTCGCGCTCGTCTCCGAACCCGCGTCAGACCGCGTGTTCCGTGTCTCCGTGTGCTGGAGTCTCGGTTACGACCTCGCGGTGCTCTACCACACCCGAAGCCTCGCGACGCACGCGGCTTTACCTCGTTTCTGGAACGCGTGCCGTGCCTGCTCGCATTGCGCCACCCAAAATGGCACCCCCCACCCCCGAAGAGCGCGCGCTCGGGTGGACCATAGAGCTCATCACCACCACTCCGGCGCTGGGTGCGGATGCGAAGCTCAAAATTATGGCCGCGCTTGGTCCACAGCTGGTGGGGTACGCGCTTCCCGACCACATCAAGGCGCGCATTATTTTAGACGCGTTGAACTTACACACCAGGCACTTCACGCACGTGGATGCCGAAAACGCCGAGCTGGTTTTCGAATCCCTGATCACGGTCGGTGATGTGGCGCAAGCCGAGGCCACCCGCGTCGGCGGGTTCGAACTGCCCCAACCCCCCATGTTCCTCACCGCCATGAGCTACTGCGAAACCGTGGTTTCCGCGTTGCGCGAACCAGGCGCTCCGGACATCGAGGCCTTTCACGAAAAGTGCGTGTCGCGCGTTTCACCAAATCCCGGACGACTGCGACTGTTTGCCTATACTCGTACCAGAAGGGAGCATTACCTCTGCCCTGACTGTTCAGACCGAATACTCTGACTGTTTGTCCATACATTGTCCAATACATCGCGATATACTCGACTGACACTTTTCTTTGGCCCAATCGCAGTTGCGACACGTACGACCTGCTAGACGTCGCGTCGCAGAGCAAGTGGCTGGACCGGAAGACTCTGGAGAACCTGCAAAGGGCTTTAAAAAAAGACGCGGTAGGGTTGACCAGCGGCACGCTGGACCCACAGCGGGTGCTGCAGAACCACCACACCACGAACAAGCTGTGCGCCGCGCTCGCGGCGTACGCCAAAGCGGTTATCGAAAAGCTGGGCCCGTCATTTCTGGAACGCGTACGTATTTCCCAATCACCACATTCCGCCGACTGATTGCCCATACAAGACTGACACTTTCTTTTTTATCTCTAGGTGGCGCGCGATATCGGCGACGGGAGTTACGCGCCGGACACGGAAACGCGCGTGGACTCCGGCGGACACAAGGTTCCCACCGGGATCGTGGTCCCTGAACGAGTCGCGGCGCACAGCGTGGGGGTGGAGAAGGGGTTCTCGGATGGGACTGGCGTTGGCGGCGCGCCTGAAACCTCCGAGACGGAGGAGGAGGAGGACGAGACCTCCGACGACGAAGACGCGCGACCTCGACACGAAAGCCCCAACGCTGGTGGGGCGTCTCGTGTTGTGCCGCAGCCTGCGGTGGCGAAACCTCTTCAGCCGCCAACACACGGCGATGCGTGGCAAACCCTGGCGAAGCACGCGGAGAGCGCGGGCGAGGCGCATGACGGCGCGCGGAGTGAGGACGAGTTCGCGTTCAGCGCGAGCGACGGGGACGACGACGAGAGCCCGGGCGCGGCGGTTGCGGCGGCGAAGCGGTTGAAGCGGTTCGCGGAGATTGCGAAACCGGCGGCCGGTGGTGATTTACCAGTGGGCAAGACAATCGCGTGGGGGGCGTCGCAGCTCGGGGAGACGCAAGTCACACCGGTACCGAGTAACACGGCTCGACCGGTTGGCGGCGGCGGCGGCACTACCGCCGCGGTTGCGAAACGCACAACCCCCGGCAGCATCGGGCGCAAATATCAGCGCTGGTCGCGGGAAGAGGAGGTTTACTTCCTCGGTCTTTGCGACACCGTGGGCGAGGGGAACTGGGCGGCGATGCTGTCGCGCGGTACACGGGAAGGCAAGCTACGGGAAGGCCTGACTTCGGTGCACTTGAAGGATAAGTGGCGGAACCTGAACAAAAAACGGCTACGGTAGTCTAGAAAGAGTGGTTTCTAGCGTCGCACGTTGTATTTTCCACTGATGCCCAAATTCTCTTGTACCTGCACACACATCGCGCCCGCGCGTGCCGTGCGTGATGTCGTGCCGACTGGCGGTTTTGAACTTGGCGTCTCGTTTGGCGTCGCGCGGTGAGAATTCGGCGCCGTCCAGCTCGTTTTCCGCGCGCTCGTTCGTCGCCGTCAGCGGCGATTCGCGGACGAACGTGTCTCCGTTGGCGTACGAGTGGATCGAGCCTCCAGGTGAGAGCACGGGCGATGCTTCCTCCGCGCCAGTCGCGATCATCGCGCACGGGCTGATGGGTTCCGGCCGGAACTGGCGGACCTTCACCAGGGCGTTATCGCGTCGCGTCGCGAGGGAAGGCACCCCGTGGCGATTCGCGTTGGTGGACAACCTGTGGCACGGCAGCACGTGGGGGGACCTCGCGCACCGTCAGGCCCGGCACCCGCCCGGTCCTTTTCGATCTGGTACGTACCGGTATTTCCCAGTCACCACATTCCGCCTCCCTGATTGCCCATACTCGTACCAGAAGGGACTATTCCCTCTAACTGTTTACGTAATACACGTTACGAGAGACTGACACTTTCTTGTTCATCGTATCAGCAAATCACCCAAACGCGCCGTGCGCCGTGGACCTCGCCGCGGACGCCATTTGCGAATTCGCGTCGCACCTTCGAAACGCGGCGTCTACCCGAGGCAGCTCATCGATGACACAAACATCGCCACCAGGCTTCCCTCCAGTCGCCGCGGTGCTCGGGCACAGCCTGGGCGGGAAAATAGCGCTGCGGGTACTTTCGCGGCTCGCGGCGCGCGCGGGTTCGTCTAATGGTGCATCTAATGTTCACCTAAATGCGCCTCGCGCGCAGTGGTGGACCTTGGACACCGTCCCGGGCGGCGTCGCGTCTGTTGGCGACCCGCACGGCGTGCGCAGGGTGATCAACGCTGTGGCGAGACTGCCCCGGGAGTTCGAAACAAGAGAGTCTTTAAACGCGGCGCTCGTCGGTTCGGGACATACCTTCCCGAAAGACTTGGTGGACTGGCTCGGGACGAACCTGGTACCGGTCGACGTCGCCAATCCAAAAAACTCAAAACTAACCTGGCAATTCGACGTGGAAGGCGTGTCCTGTTTGTACGAGTCGTACGAGACGAATGATTCAAACGCGCTTTCAGTGGCGATTGACCCGCCCCCGGGTCACGAGACGCACGTGATCAAGGCGGCGCGGTCGGAACGGTGGGACGATTGCGTTTTAGCGGCGTTGACAAAAACGAACGGCGACGACAAAACAAACGCGTCGTTCCACACCCTGGCGAACGCGGGGCACTGGCTGCACGTGGATAACCCGGATGGGTTGCTTGACTTGATCGCGCCTAACTTAGTACGGCTCGGAAGGGAGTTAAGGGAGTGGCAAAATAGGAATAGGTAGTTGGCGGGTACTATTTTTTTGTCCTGGCTATTCTAGAATCTAGCTAATTGGTCGTCGTCTCCTCTATAGAGGAGATCACCTCGTCTCCGCGGCGGAATCAATCATCGTCAGCACGTCCGCTCGACACGTGGGGCACGTCGGTTTTCTTTCCGCTGGACTCGTCACACACAGCGCCGCGGACGCGCAGTTTAAGTGATACGCGTGCGAGCACGGTAACACGACGATTTTGTTCGTCGGTTCACTTTCGTGACTACTGTGACGCGAATCAGCAGCACTTGCACATTCAACCCCGCTCAACTCCGACGCTTCACGAGTCACCGCCATCTCGCCGAGACACACCGCGCACGTCGGCGTGTCGTCATCGTACGCCCCGCGTGTTCCGTACTCGACGCCCGTGGTGGCTCGCATCTCGAGCCATCGTTTCACTCTATACTTGTCCAGCCTCGCCCGGTCCTCGGACGTGGCGAAGAGCGCGGCATCTGATGCCCAGAGATCCGCGCCGAAACTCCGCACCGCGTCGTCCGCAGCGAACAAGGTCACGTCCGAGGCGTACAAATCAGGCCCGTGATCCAACGTGGTCGCGAACAAGCGCGTGTCCGAGGCCCACAAATGCGCATCCTCCGACGACCGACGCATGCGGAGCGACGAGAAGTGATTGGTTGTTAACAATCAATGACGATTGTCTAGTTACTAAATACGAGCGACATGACAAAAATACAACGCATTTATACAAAACCGCGACACTACTCACGCGTACAAGTTATAGGTCTCCTCCACGAAGACGCATGCGGAGCGACGAGAAGTGATTGGTTGTTAACAATCAATGACGATTGTCTAGTTACTAGTACGAGCGACATGACAAAAATACAACGCATTTATACAAAACCGCGACACTACTCACGCGTACAAGTTATAGGTCTCCTCCACGAACGTCGCGGCGCCGAACGAAGCGAGCGCTAGGTCCATTTGCGACGCGGTGCACTTGAGCGAATCGTCCGCCGCGCGTTTCAACTCGAACCGCTTGTCCAGGTTTTCGAGAATTGCAGACTCGGTTGATTGGTCGGAATCGTCCAAAGCAGCCGAATCCGCGGGGCTCCATACGCGTAAACGACACGGCAACACCGCGAGGGCGTCGTTCGGGAGTTGCAGTAGGGTGTTCATCAGCCAGCTCCATTTGCCGGTCGTGAGCGGGACGATCGCCACGGAGACCAACTCGGCGGTGTCGCCGCGGACGCCGCCGAGGCACGGGTTTGGGGATACCGGCGCGCCGCCGGCCGTTAAGATTGGCGTTACGACTGGCGATAACTCACCGGTTGGGGTGACCCCGAACGGTTTCCCAAACGCGCGTCGCCGCATTCCCTTCACCTCGCCCGTGGTGAGCGGCGACCGAATCGTCATCGCGGGAAGCGCTACCACGGTTTCACCGAAAATCCATCCCCGGAACTCGGCGTCGAAGTCGAGCTCACAATCCCCCGTGCTTTGGTCCAGCCAGCCGTGCAGGGAGATAGGGACGATGTCGATGTTCACGCCTGGGGGGAGGGGGATGCCGAAGATCTTCGTCGTTTTACTATTCACGGATGGACCCTGGAACGAGCTCACGTCGAACTTCAAGCGTAAACGCGTCGGGTGGTTCGGGTCGGGGAGGTCCACCACTCCTAGGGTGGTCGCCCCGGAGGCGTCGTAGTCGAAATCAGGCCAGGCTGAGACACCCAGCGTGGGCCGGGACGCGGTCATAGTGGTCAACGCGACGCGGTCGCCGGACGTTGCGCCGAAGCCAGGCACGGATGGGTTTATGACGGGATCTGACGAGAGGCTTTTTTTTTGGCTTGGTGTTGTGTCGGAACCAGCGCGTGTCACCGTGCGCCATCGCCGTGAAACGCGACACCCTCGCCGTGACGCCACACAAGTGAGACGCACGTGCGTCGCGTGCGTCGTCATGGTATGTGCCGTGGATGGCGGGCGCGGGAGTGGTCAAAGGCTGGCCCGACACACCGAAAAAACCAAATATGCTGACAAGGCTTAACCCGCGCGAAAACTCGATCGATCGGCACGCGCCAGTTGTTTGCCATCAGAAGAGACGGCACGCGCACGACGGCGAGCGTGGGGTGGCCCTCGCCGGTAGAGATGCTCGTCTCTACACCCTCGGTATGCTCGGTCGGGTCACAGAGGAGGTTCACCGCGAGGCGCGCGAGCTCGAAACCTGCGTCCGAGCGTGCCGGTCGAGTTCGAGATCGCAGAAGCGTCGTTTCGTGCGAGTACTTCGATTGGAACGACGTGAAGCGGTCGCGGTCGAGGCAACGAGAGAAGAGTGCTGCAGAGTTTGCGAAAACAGAAAACTCACCCGTAGTCCTACCCGGCATGCATTGCGGACGACGGTCAGTGCTGTTGAGTTCGGTGACTTTGGCAGGCCTCGCGGGACTTGACACGGCCGTCCCATCGCCCGCGTTGGCGTTCATCGATTTGCCATCCCGACTGCACAATCGGTATTTCCTAGTACGGCACGGCGAATCCCTGTTGGACACCCGGGGAATCGTGCTTTCGAACCCTTCTTTCAAGTACGACACGACGTACGGCCTGACGAAACTGGGCATTTCGCAAATGCATTTGGCTTCTAAAAAAATCACGGACGAGTACGACGGCGCGCCTTCGTGGTTGTACACTTCGAACTACCAGCGGTCGTTTCAATCCTCGCTGATCATTCGCGAAGATTTAGGCATGCTGTTTTCGCAACTGCGCACCGAGTTTTCCGGTCTGTTGGACCCCCGAAAAATGGGCGACCTGGATTACAAAAGCCAGGAGTTGTGGAAAGACGTGTGGGCCCGGGATCTGCTGGATCCGACGAACACGCCGCCGCCCGTGCCGGCGAGTCTTCAGCCGTCCGCGTCGGTGGAATCGCCGCGCGATTTATTCCGACGAGCCCTGGAGTGTTTCACCCGCCTGGAATCCACGTACTACGGCGAGGACGTTATTCTCGTTTCGCACCAGGACACCCTGTCCCTGTTCACCGCCTCCGTGATGGGCACGAAGCTCACGGACCACCATAAGGATTGGGCCATGGAGTTAGGGGAGGTTCGGTGTTTGGATCTTAGCGGCGTGCCAAGCGGGAAGGGGAGCGAAAACTTTTCGCCCACGGATTTGCGGGGGGAGTACGCGGTGGGTGACAGGGCCGTGAACTACCAGAATTTAAACAAGAAGTAGCTAGGGTTTATGGTGTTTGGACAAGTAGTTTAGGGTATTCATTAGGGTATAGGGTATTTCAAGGAAACACGGAACAACCCTGTCCCTACCCCTGTCTACACCCTAAACGCTCCCCACAAAGCACCGCCGGTTATACTCGTTGCATCAGCTTCGTCGCCGCCTGCACCAGCGCCGCGCTACTTGTCATCCGCGCGCGCACGGCGTGGTGCGACGCGTTGAGTAGGTCGTCGGATTCGGCGCAGGCGAAAACCAGGTGTCTGCTGTTGATAAACGCGGCGGCGACGACGTGTAGGAACAGGGTGCCGTCGCCGCATTCGCCGGGGATTGAACCGGGGTCATTCTTTTGGATTGAACCCCTCGAGTCTTTACGTTCCTCGTCCTCGTCCCGGCCGCCGTCGCTCGTTTCGAAATCGCGACGCGCCATCAGGGTTTCCCACAGAAACACGGTTTCCGTCGCGGGTAACTCCTAGAGATAAAAAAGAAAGTGTCAGTCTCGTATGGGCATTCAGGGAGGCGGTGTGTGGGAAATGGGAAAGACTTACCCGGCACAACAGCACCACCACCGCCCTGAACGCGAACATGCAGTCCCCGCTGTTCAACAACAAGATGTGCTTCCACATCGGCGGGTCGCACCGTTTCAGAATCCGGCCCAACTCGCGTAACACGTCGCGCACGGTTTCGTTTTTTTGTGGGGAACACGAAAACGTTTCTTTTTTCCCAGTCTCCGAACGCGTCTCGTCAGCGCGTTTACTACTCGTAGTACTTTTCGATACAACACTCGACCCGGGAGGTTTTTGGCCCAACGACTCGTCCAAGGACTTAGTTTCAGTGGTACTCGGAGCACCTGTGATGATACCAACCGTACTCGTGGTACCAACCGTAGTACTCGTGGTACCAACCGTAGTACTCGTGGTACCAACCGTAGTACTCGTAGTACTCGTAGTACTCGTGGTACCAGTAGTATCCACAGTACTCCTCGTGGTACTCGCGGTCCGAGCGGTACCACCACCACCCGTTCCTTCCTTTTTCCGCGCGTCTATAATGAAGTGCCCGCGGTACGCGGTGAGGAACCGCGCAAAACACCAAAACGCCTCACTCTCGTCGGGTACCATTTCCAGAAACCTCGCCGCGACTTCGTTCATGCCCTGGCAATACCCAACTTGTTTGTCGTGTAGGCAATACGCGGTGAGGACGTTTTGAAGACGCTTGGCTTGCGCGGCTTGCCAGGTGGGGACGTTTCGGGGAGTGCCAGGAGTGGTACCAGGATTTGGGGCACCAGAAGTGGTACCAGGATTGGGAGAACCAGAAGTGGTAGGATTGAGGGTACCACCCGAACCAGGATTGGGAACACCGTAGGTACCAGGATTGGGGGTACCAAACGTCCCGGGATCGATTCCGCGGCGTCGCGTTTGTTTTTCGTCACCTGGCGGTCTCGATTGCGACGCGCTCGGCGACGCACCCGTCATCGGCGCGCGGTCGTCTCGTCTCACAGTCTGTCCCGTCACCGCCTCGCCTTCATCATAAACCCGCTCCCTTGCCCACTGTAACTCGAACGCCCCCCCGCTGTTCCAAAACGTCCGCGGCACGTCCGCCTGTATCACCGGGATGCTCTCCGAGTACGTCGCCAGGTCGGTTTCTGAAAACGGACACAGAGTTTTCGGCAAGCGAATTGCAGCGCGCGGCGAGGAACTGTTTGTTTTCGGTTCGGGCGATGACGCGAGTTGGAATCGCCCCCCCCCCGTGGACGGGGTTCGACCCCCCCCCCCCCCCCCCCGTTTCGACGAAACAAGCAACGCATCAAGCTCGGCGCATTTCGTGACCAGCGCGCCGTACGCGTCCCGCCGCGCGCGTCGCGCCTGTTCAATCTCCACCGCGGTGCCC
>Ga0302121_10000700_pt1 | contig 17288 bp, 17 predicted proteins | sample CB21_surface_MG_FD_203120 | JGI IMG/M metagenome (GOLD analysis project Ga0302121, IMG submission 203120) | Marine microbial communities from Western Arctic Ocean, Canada - CB21_surface | ecosystem: Environmental > Aquatic > Marine > Oceanic | place: Canada: Western Arctic Ocean | collected... | reverse complement strand
CTCCATAAAGTTCTCAGCGAGGATCTTCCAATTGGTGTCCCAAAGATGGGTTTCAAAAAAGGTCTCTGTATAGGCCTCCATCGCAAAATCTCCCACCAGATCCTGCACTTGAACCAGATCCTGCGCCACTGGGTTGGCTTTGGTGTTGAGCGATACAAACACCCAGCCTAGCCATTCTTCACAGGCCACTGGAGGCAGCGCCACATCGCTTTTGCAAAAGGCAGTGTTTTGATCCATCGCAGGCGCACCGCGCAGGCTGCCGTCAAGATTATAGGTCCAAGCGTGGTAGGGGCAAACAATCGAGCGGGTGTTGCCACGACCTTCTAAAAGGGTCGACATCCTGTGCCGGCACACATTCGACATGGCTCGCAATTTTCCAGAGGCATCCCGTAAGACCAAGATAGGCTGGTTGGCTAAATCTAGGGTCAGATAGTCGCCTGGCTTCGCCAACGCACCGGCTCTACCAACGCAAAACCAGTCCTGGGCAAAAATATGTGACAACTCAGTTTCGAGAAATGCGGGATCCGTATATACTGATGGCGGCATGGCGCGGGCCTTTTCAAAGGGCACGGAGGTATTGGCCTGTAAGTCATCTATCGAACGCATGCTGCTTCCCTTTATTTCCCAAGACATGTCAAACTTTGATTGTCCTGGCAATTATTAGCAGCAGTTAGGCGTTAAATTTTTATGCAAACCCTAAAAAGAGCATTTCAGAAGCCAATCTAAAACATGTATGGCAGACTAAGAACAAGTTGGGAGCCTAGCTCCATGCGGCTAGGGCTGGGCGTCGGGTTTTAGGTGAGCTGAAGCGGATTGAATACCAGGTGATAGGCGCAGGGCTTTTGCCTTAAGAAAGACTTTGATAGACTGACTGCACATTGCCTAAGGCATACCATTAGAGATCTTCTCAGAGCCGCTGGCCGTGTTTGCAAGTTTGGGTTGAAGCATCGGGGCCCGAATGTCAGCACCTCTTAACGTTGCCGCCTTTTGACCCTCCCTAGCATTGACGATCATAGATCTACCGCTAAACATTAGGCAGAAGTTTTTACAGGATTAATCGATGCAGTGGGACGAGTTTTCAGATTGGGGTGCAAAAATTTCTCAGTGGGCGGCCGATTATCATACTAATTTGCGTGATAGGCCGGTTAGGGCTCAAACCGCACCAGGGGATGTGGCGGCTTTGATCGCGACAAGTGCACCTGAAGGTCCGCATTCGATGCATGAGATAATGGCAGATTTCGAACGTGTGGTAATGCCTGGGATTACCCATTGGCAGCACCCGCGGTTTTTTGCTTACTTCCCGGCCAATGCTGCCCCTCCATCTATGCTGGCAGAGATGCTGGTCTCCACCATAGCAGCACAATGTATGCTGTGGCAAACATCGCCGGCGGCTACGGAAATGGAAAGTGTAATGCTGGATTGGCTACGCCAGGCTATCGGTCTACCTGAGAAATTTTCTGGTGTTATTCAGGATTCAGCCTCTTCTGCTACACTGGCCGCCGTACTCACTATGCGTGAGCGAGCTTTGGACTGGCAAGGCAATCAATTGGGCCTATCGGGGGCTCCAAGGTTGCGGATATATTGCTCTGAGGAGGTACACACCTCGGTGGACCGCGCAATTTGGGTGTCGGGTGTTGGTCAAGATAATTTAGTGCGTATTCCTATTTCAGGTCCACTACGTGGTATGAATGCCGGGGCGCTGAAAGCAGCAATTCAAGCGGATATTACATCAGGCTATCACCCAGCTGGTATCATTGCTTGCACTGGAGGGACTGGAACTGGCGCTTGTGACGATCTCACGGAGGTTGTAAAAGTTTCTAAAGAGTTCAACCTTTATAGCCATGTTGATGCTGCTTGGGCTGGGGCTGGTATGATTTGCCCCGAATTTCGAGAGTTATGGTGCGGTGTTGAGGGTGCAGACTCGATTGTATTTAACCCCCATAAATGGCTTGGCGCACAGTTTGACTGTTCTGCGCATTTTGTGGCAGATCCTGCAAGCTTGGTTAAAACTTTGGCAATCCAACCGGAGTATCTCAAAACTCATGGCCACGATGGGTTGATCAACTATTCCGAATGGTCAGTGCCTCTGGGGCGGCGGTTTAGGGCCTTAAAGCTTTGGTTTTTGCTCCGCTCCTACGGACTAGAGGCTTTAAGGGTTCGACTGCGTAACCACGTGGCTTGGGCTGAGGAATTGGTGGAAAAGTTGGGTGCAAATCCGCGGTTTGAGATTGTCACTACGCCTATTCTATCTCTATTTACGTTTCGTATTGCAGGGCTCGATGATGCAGCGCAGATTGAGTTTGTAAACTGCGTCAATGATGATGGTCGGATCTATATCACGCAAACCAAAGTAGACGGGAAAATTGCCATTCGGTTCCAAATTGGTCAATTTGATGTGACTGAGGCAGATATTCTTTTTGCCTATGATGTGATGTGTGAGTTGGCGGCTTAATTTGGTTTAGCGGCAAGAAATATTCGCAATGTTTAGGAAACTATGGCATTGGGCCATAGAAACAAGATGGGACTATGGCCATGGAACACCTTATTACAATTTTAAACGGACCAAATCTGAACCTTTTGGGACAACGTCAACCTGAAATTTATGGCTATGATACGTTAGACGACGTAGCTAGAACCTGCGCAGGTATAGCTGATTCTTTAGGCTTGCGCTCTGAGTTGCTGCAAAGCAACCATGAGGGTACATTGATTGATATGATCCAAAATGCACGAGAAACTTCAGCGGGAATTATCATCAATCCAGCTGCGCTAACTCATACTTCAGTGGCGCTTTTGGATGCGCTGCATACCTTTGAGGGTCCCGTGCTCGAGGTCCATATCTCCAATGTTCATAAACGTGAAAGCTTCCGCCATTTTTCTTATGTGAGCCTGCGTGCAGATGGTGTGATTGCGGGATTTGGTGTTCAAGGCTATGCCTTTGCCATGCAACGAATGGCCGTGCTTCTTGGGTAGGCGTGTTAAGTTTTCAGGGTACTTGTTTGGCGGTGCAAGCGCTCCAAGCCACCCAGTAAAATATCAGTTGCCATATTGGCATATGCGCTGCGGGTTAAACCGCGGCCAGGCTGATGCCAAAGGTAAAACCAGTTGAGAATCCCGAAGAGCGACATAGTGATGGGCCGCAGCAGTATCGGCTCGCCTCGGAGATAATCTGGTGCAATACTCTGGATTGTGTTGGCAAAAATACTGACAATTTTCCGCTGAATTGTGGCTAAGTCCTGCTGTTGTTCGGGTGATAAAGCAGTGCTGCTTTGCAATTGCAGTCGGTGCTCGGCATCGGCGCCTCGGTAGGTCATGAGCAATTCACCCACTAGATGGCGCAAGTGAGCCTCAGGGTCCTCATCATGATTTGAGACGGTGGCCACAGCGTCATGCACCAGGGTCAGATGGCTGTGGAGAATATCGAATAATAGCAGCTTTTTGCTACCATAGTAATGATATATCAGTGACTTAGATATTCCGCAGGCCTGGGCTACTTGGCTGACGGAGGCACGGTCATATCCGTGATCCGCAAAATATCCCGCCGCCTTTTTTAGGATGGCGGCGCGTTTTTCATAGTGATCTTTGGCGATAGGACGGGCCATGGCTTAGCTGGGTTTCCGGTTGTCGATCACGCGCACTGCTTTGCCTTGCGACCGTGCGACCGTGTTGTCACCGCCGGCTTGAACCTCGGCGCTGACTCCCACATTGGACTTGATCAACCCTGTTAATACGGCTGCGGCTGGGGCTGTTCCCTCTACATGCACGATCATATGATCCATTGGGCCTTTCTTGATTAGCTCAATTTGAAAATGTGCCGCCAGCCCGGGGACCTTCAGAAGTTGCTCTTCGATCTGGGTGGGAAACACATTAACCCCGCGTAGAATGATCATGTCATCACTGCGGCCCGTGACCTTCTCCATCCGGCGCATACTGCGCGCGGTTCCAGGCAAGAGCCGGGTCAGGTCGCGGGTGCGGTAGCGGATGATTGGGAAAGCCTCTTTGCTTAGAGAGGTGAAAACCAATTCACCGAGTTTGCCATCGGGGAGCACCGCGCCGGTTTGCGGATCTATAATCTCAGGGTAAAAATGGTCTTCCCAAATATGCAGGCCGTCTTTGGTTTCTACACATTCACAAGAAACCCCGGGGCCCAATACTTCTGAGAGCCCATAGATGTCCACCGCATGCATATCAAAAGATTGTTCCACCTCCTCGCGCATGGCATTGGTCCAGGGCTCAGCTCCAAAAATTCCAATTTGTAGGGGTGATTTTCTGGGGTCCAAGCCTTGGCGGCGATATTCGTCTAGAATGGAAAGCATATAGGAAGGTGTTACGGTGATCCCTGTGGCTTTAAAGTCTTCGATTAGCCGCACCTGCCGCTCTGTCATTCCACCTGAAATGGGCACCACAGTTAGTCCCATTTTCTCGGCACCGCCATGTACGCCCAGGCCACCGGTAAACAACCCATAGCCGTAAGCATTGTGCAGTAGATCGCCACGGCGCAACCCAGCTGCCCGCAAAGAACGGGCCATGACCACATCCCACATCGCCAAATCAGACCGAGTGTAGCCCACCACCGTAGGTTGCCCAGTTGTACCGGAGGAGGCGTGAATGCGGTTTACCTGAGCACGTGGCACGGCAAACAGCCCAAAGGGGTAGTTATCGCGAAGGTTAGACTTCACGGTGAAAGGAAAGCGGGCAAGATCGGCCACGGACTTTAGATCATCCGGATGCACCCCAGCGTTGTCAAAGCTGGCCTTGTAATGTGGCACATTGTTGTAGGCATGGGCGAGGGACCATTGCATCCGTTTTAATTGTAAGGCCTCAATTTCATCACGGCCTGCGGTTTCAATAGCGTCAAGGTCGCCAGGGTTTGGGGAAAGATCTTTCATGTTGTTCTCAAACTTGCTCAAGTATCATCGCTATGCCTTGGCCCACGCCTATGCACATGGTGCACAAGGCGCGTTTATGGCCGTAGAGTCGCATTTCATGGGCAGCGGTGAGGGCGAGGCGCGCGCCGGACATTCCGAGCGGGTGACCCAGCGCTATAGCGCCACCATTGGGGTTCACGTGATTTGCATCATCGGCCAAACCCAACGCGCGCAGGACCGCCAAGCCTTGGGCAGCGAAAGCTTCGTTGAGCTCAATCACATCTATGTCAGACATCTTTAGCCCAAGCCGTGTGAGCAGCTTTTGCGTGGCAGGAGCCGGACCAATGCCCATAATGCGCGGGGCTACGCCCGCCACGGCGGTTCCTGCAATCCGGACCAACGGTGTGAGGCCATATTTTGCCACGGCCACCTCTGAGGCGATGATCAAAGCCGCCGCGCCGTCATTTACACCTGAGGCATTGCCTGCTGTCACCGAGCCATTTTCACGAAACGGTGTTGCAAGAGTGGCAAGCTTTTCCAGGGGCGTGGCGCGGGGGTGTTCATCTGTGTCAAAAATAATTGGACCGCCCCGGCGCTGTGGCAGGGAAATGGGGGCGATCTCATGGGTAAACCGGCCTGATGCAATAGCGGAGGCCGCGCGTGATTGGCTGCGGTGGGCAAAAGCGTCTTGATCATGTCGACTAATGTCAAAATCTTCGGCGACATTTTCGGCGGTCTCAGGCATGCTGTCGATCCCAAAGTGGGCTTTCATATTCTGGTTCACGAACCGCCAGCCAATCGTAGTGTCATAAATTTCTGCTTTGCGCGAAAAGGCGGTGTCAGCTTTTGGCATCACCATGGGCGCACGGGTCATGCTTTCCACACCGCCGGCCAAAATCACATCGGCATCACCGGCTTTGATGGCGCGCGCGGCCATGGCCACCGCGTCCAACCCAGAGCCGCACAGCCGGTTGATTGTTACGCCGGCCACGCTCTCGGGCAATCTGGCCAAAAGAGCGGCCATCCGGGCCACGTTGCGATTGTCTTCGCCGGCTTGATTGGCGCAGCCCATGATCACATCATCGATGGCCGCTGGATCCAAGCCTGGCACATCGGCCATGGTGGCGCGGATCACTTGCGCCAGCAGATCATCTGGTCGGGTTTGGGCGAGTGCGCCGCCAAATCGGCCGATGGCGCTGCGGCGCCCTGCGCAAAGATAGGCTTCAGTCATAACTGTGGATCCTCGAAATGTTGGCCTTTGGTGGTGCGGGACTGTCCGCGAAATTGAGCGATGATTTCCCCGGCAGCACTAATGACCTCTATGTCATAAATGCCGCTGCGCCCGGCGCGGTGTACCTCGCGGGCCGTCGCTATTAACATGTCATTGGCTTTGCTGGGGGCCAGAAAGCTGATGCTACAGCTTTGCGCCACAACCCTTTGATTGTAGCTGTTGCAAGCATGGGCGAAGGCGGTGTCGGCAAGGGTGAAGATTAAGCCACCGTGGCAAATTCCATGACCGTTGAGTTTGTCGGCTGTGATTGGCATGGTGGCCGTGGCAAGACCTGGGCCAATCTGCGTCACCACAATGCCTAAACCGTGGCTGGCGGCATCATTTTTATCCAGCGCGGCAGAGGACTTCTTGGCAATTTCCTGTGGCGTCATGCTAGGCTCCGGTATAGCGTGCGGGGCGCTTGTCGAGAAAGGCTGTCACACCCTCAAGATAATCTGCCGATTGGCCGCATGCGCGCTGAATTTCGGCCTCAAGTGCCATGTGGGCATCAAGATCTTGCTGGCCCACCTGATGAATGGCGGCTTTGGTTTGAGCCAGTCCCAGCGTCGCCCCCTGCGCCAATTCAGTAGCCATGGCGCGCGCGGCCTCCATGAGGTCTTCAGGTGCGAAACACTCCCAAACCAAGCCCCAGTTTTTGGCAGTAGCTGCTGAGATGGGAGCTGCTGTCATGGCCCAAGCTTTGGCGCGCAGTGGGCCGAGGATTTGCGTCAAGTGGTAGGTTCCCCCTGCATCCGGAATTAGTCCTACTTTGGCAAAGCTTTGCACAAATTTGGCGTTGTCAGAGGCCAATACAATGTCACAGCCAAAAACAATATTGGCACCGGCACCAGCCGCCACGCCGTTAACAGCGCATATTATGGGCTTGGCAAGATTTCGCAGCTTATGGACCAAAGGATTGTAGAGGGTGGTCAAGGTTTTGCCCAAGTCAGGAAGCTCACTCATTTTGCGCGGATCGCGCCCGTCCAAATCTTGGCCGGCGCAAAACCCGCGCCCGGCACCGGTTAAAACAACTGCACGGATCTTTGGATCAGCGGCTTGGTCAAGAGCCTTTTGGATGGCCACATGCATCTCGTCATTGAACGCGTTCAAACGCTCTGGTCGGTTGAGAGTGATCTCCATCCAACCGCCGTTATTTTGTGTAAGAATAGTGTCGGACAAAACCGCCTCCGCTAATAGTTGAACAAATAACTTGCATAGACCGACCGGTTGGTCAATTAATAATCTAAATTTTTTAGGAGGTCGCGCATGTTGGATCAACAGAACTTTTCAAGTTTCGTGATGGGCGATTGGATTGTCCCAAGCCATTCCAGCCGCGCGGTGTGTTCCGCGGTCACTGGCCAAGAGCTTGGATCTGTTGGCGGGGCTTTGGATGTTTCTGGCATGCGGAATTACGCCAAAACCGTTGGTGGGCCGGGACTGAGAGCATTAAATTTTCACGATCGCGCCCGGATGCTGAAGGCCTTGGCCCTACACCTGAAGCTACATCGTAAAGCGCTGTATGAGTTGTCGTTTGAAACTGGGGCGACACTGGCCGATAGTAAGATTGACATCGACGGAGGCATTGCGACGCTGTTGGTCTATGCCTCCAAAGGCAGGCGGGAAATGCCGGAAGGGTTTATTTTGCTGGATGGTGAATTGGAAATTCTTAGCCGTGATGGCAGCTTTTTGGGCCAGCATGTCTACACGCCTTTGCAGGGAGTGGCGGTGCAAATTAATGCATTTAACTTTCCAGTTTGGGGCATGTTAGAAAAATTTGCGCCCAGTCTGCTGGCGGGGGTGCCCAGTATGATCAAACCCGCCACTAGCACCGGATATGTTACGCAAGCGGTGGTGCGGCTGATGCTGGACAGTGGGATCTTGCCCCTTGGGGCCATACAATTGATTATGGGGGGCACGGGTAACCTGTTGGATATATTGGATTGCCAAGACACAGTGGGTTTTACGGGAAGTGCCGCTACAGCCTTATCCCTGCGCAGCACGCCTAATATCTTGAGAAATGGGGTGCGCTTTACTGCAGAGCAGGACAGTTTGAATGGCTCAATCCTTGGTCCTGATGTGGCGCCAGGCAGCGCTGAATTTGATCTTTTTGTGACAGAAGTTCATCGCGAGATGGTAACAAAGGCTGGGCAGAAATGCACAGCGATCCGCCGCATTATGGTGCCTGAAACGCATATGGAAGCGGTGCAAGCTGCTTTGAAAACGCGCCTCTCGGCTACAAAAATCGGCCATCCTGCCTTAGCGGATACGCAAATGGGGGCTTTGGTCTCTCTTGATCAACGCTTGGACGTGCGAGCTCAGGCGCAGATACTCGGCAAGGAGTGCGATCTGGTTTTTGGTGGCGAAGACCGCTTACATGTTATGGGTGCAGATGCTGAGGCTGGGGCCTTCCTCGCGCCGATGCTGTTTGTCTGCCCTGATCCAGATCACGCCGTGGCGGTGCATGAGGTGGAGGCCTTCGGGCCGGTGGCCTCCTTGATGCCCTACCGCGATATTGACCACGGTATTGAGCTGCTCAATCGTGGGGGTGGCTCCCTAGTGGCTTCGGTGATCACCCATGATCCGGCTATAGCGCGGAAGGTTGTTTTGGATGCGGGTGCCTTCCATGGCCGATTGTATTTCAATGACCGAGTGTCTCAGGCCGAAAGCACCGGCCATGGCTCCCCATTGCCCCATATGGTCCATGGCGGACCGGGGAGGGCGGGCGGCTCGGAAGAGCTTGGTGGGCTGCGTGGCGTGAAACATTATATGCAACGTAGCGCTGTGCAGGGCAGCCCTGACATGCTTACCGCCATCAGCGGGACTTGGATCAAAGGTTCTACCGAGTTGACGGCCCCGGCGCATCCTTTCACCCGTAATTTTGATCAGCTGCAAATTGGGGAGACGCTCCACACCGCTGGGCGTGAGGTGACACTTGAAGATATCGAATATTTTGCAGATTTCACGGGAGACCGATTTTACGCGCATATGGATGCCGAGGCTGCGAAGGCCAACCCGTTTTTTCCAGACCGTGTGGCTCATGGTTATTTGCTGCTCAGCTTTGCGGCTGGCCTATTTGTGGAGCCCAACCCCGGACCTGTCTTGGCGAATACTGGCCTGAACGCTTTGTCATTTCAAAAACCGGTTGTGGTGGGTGACAGCATTGCTGTGCAACTGACGGTAAAGCGTAAAACCCGGCGCACGGAGGACTATGGTGAAGTGCGCTGGCATGTGGTCCTGCGCAATCAAGATCAGGAACATGTGGCGGAATATGAATTGTTGACCATGAATTCATATGGTGAAACCAAGGGCGCATGAGCCAAATACCTGCTGCCTTAAGTGATCTAATACGCCATCTACACGCCCAAGGGCGGTTGCGGGTCTGGTCCGTGATTGTCACTATTTTGGGAGAGATTGCGCAGCCGGAGGGTGGGGAAATTTCCATGGCCTCCTTGCTGGAGATTTGCGCCGCTCTGGATATTGAGCCGCAAGCGGTGCGCACGGCGATGTCTCGATTGTCGAAAAACGGGCTGGTTGTGGGCAAACGTGAAGGCCGCACGGCGCATTATCAGTTCTCCCCTCAAGGTTTGGCAGAGTATTGCAGGGCCGCCGGTGTCATCTATGCTGCGCCTAAGTCTCTCGTGGACTGGGTCTTTGCGTTTGCCGCCGAGGGTGCCGATGTGGCCGAGCTACAGACGACATTTGCATCCAATCCACCGCTGGTGCTGGGCGGGCGTTGTTGTGTTTGGCCTGCAGACTCCATGCCGCAGGTTTTGGCGCATTGCGATGCTGATTTCATGGTCTTTGATTGCCAGCCCCTGGCCCTGTCAAATTGGGCAAAGGCCAGTGTATTGCCGGCGCTCAATGCCCAAACTTGCCAGCGGATCAGCGCGTGCTGCCAAGGTCTCACGGATGCTGAGATGACCCCGGATCAGGCGCGTGTTGCGCGGGTGCTGCTTATTCATTTTTGGCGGCGGCTGGTATTGCGATATCCCACAGTACAAGCTCCAATACCCGAGTGGCCTTTGGCGCAGGTTCAACGAGAGATCGCCGGGCTTTATCCGCATCTGCTGCGTATGAGTGGCGTGGATAACGTTGCAGGCGCGCGCTTTCATTAGTATTACAAAAAAGTATTGATTTAATGGTTTTTGTAACATAATGTATTCCGAAAAGCTGGGAGATTAAGATGTATTCGCAAGGATTGATTGGCGCAGGTTCGGAAAATGCCGAAACACCTGAATTTTTGGCCGCATTTCAAGCCCGTATTGATGCGGATGAAAAAATTGAGCCGAATGACCCAATGCCAGCGGCTTACCGCAAAACCCTGATCCGTCAGATTGGTCAGCACGCGCATTCGGAAATTGTAGGGATGTTGCCAGAAGGCAATTGGATTACCCGCGCTCCCACTTTGCGGCGCAAAGCGGCTTTGCTGGCCAAGGTTCAGGATGAGGGTGGCCATGGTCTTTATCTGTATTCAGCGGCTGAAACCCTGGGCGTCACTCGCAAGGAGATGACTGAAGAGCTGATCTCTGGGCGGGCTAAATATTCATCAATCTTCAACTACCCAACTCAAACTTGGGCCGATATTGGCACGATTGGGTGGTTAGTGGATGGTGCCGCCATCATGAACCAGGTGCCGCTGTGTCGTTGTTCTTTCGGCCCCTATGCCCGGGCAATGATTAGGGTGTGCAAGGAGGAAAGTTTTCACCAACGCCAAGGTTATGAGATCATGATGTCCTTGGCAGTGGGCTCTGCGGCACAGAAAGATATGGCTCAGGATGCGTTGAATAGGTGGTGGTGGCCCTCGCTGATGATGTTCGGTCCTCCAGATAGTGAAAGCCTACATTCAGATCAATCCACCCTGTGGAAAATTAAGCGGTTCAGCAATGACGAACTGCGGCAGAAATTTGTCGATGCCACGGTCCCACAGGCGTTGCGCTTGGGCCTGACTCTGCCGGATGAGGCTTTGGCTTGGAACGAAGCAGAGGGCCAATATGATTATGGTGAGATTGATTGGGATGAGTTTTGGGCCGTGGTTAAAGGCTACGGGCCGCTGAACAAAGACCGCGTGGCGGCGCGCAAAAAGGCTTGGGACGATGGTGCTTGGGTGCGTGAGGCGGCGATGGCTCATGCGCACAAACGTGTGCAACGTGCCGCCACGCCAATGGCCGCGGAGTGAGAGAGATCCAATGACTGACACTCAGGAAATTCCACTTTGGGAAGTGTTCATCCGGCCGCGCAATGGATTAGCGCACAGGCATTGTGGCTCGCTACATGCTGCCGACGCAGAAATGGCTCTGCAAGCGGCGAGGGATGTCTATACTCGCAGGGGTGAGGGACTCTCGGTTTGGGTCGTCCCTTCGGCGCAGATCGTTGCCTCTGATCCGCAAGATCGTGATCAAATGTTTGATCCGTCCGATGACAAGATTTATCGCCACCCAAGCTTTTACGACATCCCCGATGACGTGGGGCATATGTGATGCACGCCCCTCTGTTTGTGGCCTTAATACGTTTGGCGGATGATCATTTGATTTTGGGTCATCGGCTGTCGGAATGGTGTGGCCATGCGCCGATGCTAGAAGAAGACTTGGCGATGCCAAACATTGCTTTGGATTTGATTGGCCAGGCCCGGGCGCTTTATAGCTATGCGGGCGACATTGAGGTGGCGGGACGTGATGAAGATGTCTTGGCTTTTGGGCGCCTTGAGCGGGACTATCAAAACCTGTTGATCTGCGAATTGCCGAATGGAGATTTCGCCCAAACCATGCTGCGGCAGTTCTATTTTGCGAGTTTTATGCTGCTGTTTTGGGCAGAGGCTGCGGGCTCATCAAATGCTGCAGTTTCGGCGATTGCTGCCAAGGCGGTTAAAGAAGCTAAATATCATAGGCGTCACTGCGGTGAATGGGTGATCCGCTTGGGTGACGGCACTGAGGAAAGTACGCGGCGCATGCAGGAGGCTTGCTCTGTGCTGGAGCCTTATCTGGGTGAGTTTTTCGCTGTAGATGATGTGGCGCTTGAAATGTCAAAGGCTTCAATCTTACCCGATCCACAAAGCTTGTGTGGGGCTTGGCTGGCTGATGTCTGCGAAGTGTTTGAGGTGGCGAAATTACAGGCGCCAGATCTCACCCATGCTCACAAAGGCGGGCGTGAAGGGCGGCATACGGAAGCCATGGGGCATCTGTTGGCGCAGTTGCAATATATGCAGCGCAGTTTTCCAAATATGACATGGTAGATCTACAGGTCAAACGGGCTTGGGCTGTCGCAGCGGCGGTGCTGGATCCCGAGGTGCCTGCGGTGACCGTGGCTGATTTGGGTATTTTGCGCAGTGTGGAGATTGATGCGCAAGGCCGGGCCGTGGCACGGGTCACGCCAACCTATTCGGGTTGCCCTGCGGTGCTGGCGATTGAGCTGGCCGTTGAGGCTGCACTCCGAGATGCGGGATTTGATCCCCTGATTGAGCGGGTGCTCACCCCGGCTTGGACCACGGATTGGATCACCGACCAGGGGCGCGAAAAGCTTCGCGCCTATGGTATTGCGCCACCGGTGACCGGCTCGTCGTCAAAGCGCGCTTTGTTTGGGAATGTTATGGTATCCTGCCCGCGCTGTGCGGCACAAGACACTTCCAAATTATCCGAATTTGGCTCAACAGCTTGCAAGGCGCATTATCGCTGCAATGCCTGTCTTGAACCTTTCGACTATTTCAAATGTATTTGAAGGGGCGACATGGCTAAGTCTAGATTTTATGATTTGACGATAACTGCGGTGCGTGAAGACACGGCCTCCTCTGTAGAGCTTAGCTTTGATGTACCGCTGGTGCTGAAATCCGCTTTTGCCTTCTTACCGGGACAATATTTGACCCTACGAGCCGAGATTGATGGGGTGGATGTGCGCCGGTCTTATTCCATCTGTTCGCCAGTTGGGTCTGATGTGGTGTCGGTCGGGGTTAAACGCATTGTAGGTGGTGCGTTTTCTGGCTTTGCCCTTGGGTTAAAGCCGGGAGATGTCTTGCGGGTCATGTCACCGCAAGGGCGCTTTACGGCGCCGATTGGGGGGCGGCATAACTACCTGCTTCTGGCAGCAGGCTCTGGGGTGACGCCTATAAAATCCATCGCGCAATCGGTGTTGCAGGGCGAGCCTGAAAGCACGATCACCCTTTGCTATGCCAACCGCAACACAGACAGTGTGATGTTTCGGCAAGCCTTTGACGATCTGAAAGACACATACCTCACGCGTTTTTTGATGACCCATGTGATGGATGAAGAGGCGCAGGATGTGGCGCTATTCAATGGCCGTATGGATGCGGAAAAGCTCAACACCATGGCGACACGTGGGTTGATCGTACCCTTAGAGTATGACGCCATTTATATCTGTGGCCCACAGCCGATGATTGAGACGGCCTCGGAGGCTTTACAGGCCTTGGGCGTGGCGGTGGATCGCATCAAGTTTGAGTTGTTCACCCCGTCGAGCCCGTTACCGATTGTAGGATCTGCACCGGCGGCTGTGGCCCGCGAAGGGGCGCTTGTTGAAGTGGTGCTTGATGGTGCGCGCCGGGGGTTTCGCATGGCAGCGGGGGAAATGCTGTTGGATGCGGCCACGCAATCTGGGCTTGAGCTGCCCTATTCTTGTGCCAACGGCATGTGCGCTACCTGCCGCTGTAAATTGGCCGAGGGGCAGGGCGCTATGATGCAAAACTTTTCTCTTGAGCCATGGGAGATGGAGCAAGGTTTTATTCTGGCCTGCCAATTCCAACCGCAATCAGATCATGTTGTGTTGGATTTCGACGCAGTTTAACGCTCAAAAAGCACTGGGAACCAATCTTCGCGCAGCTGTTGACCCGCTTGCATATCATGGCCGGGAAACGGTGGGGATGTGCGCCCGGGCCTCTCGACATAGCGGGCATCATCCCCCACGAGGCGTAGAGAAAAGGCGCGGCGGCGGCTGGCGCTTTCATTGCCGCGCGCACCATGCAGAATGCCAAAGTTGAAGGCCACGGCATCGCCGGGTTCCATTTCCCATTCGCAAATTTCCATCGCTTCGGCATCGGGATCTGGGACTGGCATGTAATCATCCTCATTCGGATAAAACCTGTCCTCCGCCAACCAACGGGTGGGCAAGACTGGCTTGGGCCATTTGTGACTGCCCGCCACGCAGCGCAAAGAGGCGGTGGTAACCGGATCCAACGGACTCCAAAAACTGACATTTTGAATGCCATCCACGAAGTAATAGGGAGCATCTTGGTGCCAGGGGGTTGGCTTGGAAGTGCCAGGCTCTTTGATCAAAATATGATCATGGAACATCTGCACACGACTTGAGCTCATCAAGTCAGCTGCGACTGCCGCGGCGGGGCTTTGCCGTACAACTGTCTCAAATTCTGGTATCCGCTGCCAATTACAATAATCATCAAAAAAACGCCCACTTTCGCCTGCTTTTAGGTTTTCGGCTGCATAGGGGCCGGGATTTTCCATGTTGCTGGCAATGCCAGCGCGCAGTTCGTCGACATAGTCGGCGAACAGCCCCTTCACTAAGACAACGCCATCGCGCTGAAAGGCATTAATATCTGATCTGGTCACCAAGGGGTGGGGCATCATGTGTTCCTTTTACTGGCTTTTTCTGACACAAGGAGTTGGATTTCAATTTTTGAGATATGTCGTCCCATCAGACGGTAAAATAATCTGCAGCCTCAGAAAAGTGTTTATTTGCCGTTAAACCCATGGCAGGCTTTTATCCAACATTATAATAATCAATCTGGGAGGATTAATGATGACTAAACGCAGATCACTATTTAGACTATTGGGTGGTGCGGCCATCGGCCTTGGAATGTCTAGCATGGCGATAGCTGCTGAGTATAATTTCAACCTTCAAAGCTTTCTGCCTGCGCAAGCTACGATTCCTGCAAAAATCATTGATGTATGGGCAGATAAGATCGAAGCTGCCTCTGGTGATCGCATTGAAATCACCCGCTATGCGGCGATGCAATTGGGCGGCAAACCCCCGGAGTTGATCGACCAAGTTTTGGATGGCGTGATTGATATAACTTGGAATGTTGTAGGGTACACACCCGGTCGTTATCCTTCTACTGAAGTTTTTGAGCTGCCCTTCTTTGTGAATGATGCAGCCCCTGCGTCTGCAGCGTTTTGGAAGATGATGGAAAAAGATATTGCAGAGCGTGAGTTTGGAAATCTGAAAGTACTTGGTGCTTGGGTCCATGGCCCCGGTGTCATTCATGCTAACAAAGCGGTGACAACACCGTCTGATTTTAACGGTATGAAAATCCGCGGTGCATCACGCCAGATCAACGCGATGTTGAAAGAACTGGGTGCGACTCCTGTGGGTATGCCTGTTCCGGCTGTTCCAGAGGCGCTTTCCAAAGGTGTGATCGATGGCACAACTATTCCTTGGGAGGTCACCAAAGCCTTGAAGGTGCCAGAGTTGGTGGAAAACCATACTGAGTTCACCGGTCCTATGATGTATACAGTGACCTTTGTTTTGGTGATGAACAAAGATAAGTTTGCATCTCTGCCGTATGATCTCAAAGTGGTTATGGAAGAGAACTCTGGTTTAGAGTTCTCAATCTTTGCAGGTACAACGCAACAGGCCTATGATGCACCTGGACGCAAGGTGGCGGTAGACCGTGGCAATAACATCATCACCCTAGATGCTGCGCAATCAGCAGCATGGGCTGTGGCTGCGCAACCGGTCTATGGCTCTTGGCTGGAAGAGATGACGGGCCGCGGTATCGATGGTCAGGCGCTGATTGACGAAGCCACTGCATTAATGAATGCTGCCAACTAAGTTTATAAGACTTTAATGACGCCGCGCGGGTTTGGCTCGCGCGGCTTTTTTTATCACAGAGCGGGGGAAGACATGCACAATTTGGCGACGCGGGCTGCGCGCTTTATGGCGATTTGTGGCGGTCTGGTTCTGGCGCTTTTGATCGCGCTAATTTGTATTTCGATCGTTGGACGCAGTTTGAACGGCCTGCTCCATGGCTGGATTGGCACGGCGCTTCCCACAACTGCCACATGGCTGTTGCAGGCGGGTGTTGGTCCTATCAACGGCGATTTCGAACTTGTAGAGGCTAGCGTCGCGTTTTCCATATTTGCCTTTTTGCCTTTGTGCCAAATTTCTGGTGGCCACGCCTCTATTGATATTTTCACCTCAAAATTACCTCGAGGCGTAAATCGTGGTTTGCAGATGGTCATTGATGTCGTCTTTGCCGTTGTATTAATCGTGATAGCCTGTCAACTCTGCAAAGGCATGCTGTCGAAACAAAGTTATGGCGATACCACATTTTTGCTACAATTTCCGATCTGGTGGGCCTATGCGGCGAGCCTTGTGGGGGCTGTTATGGCGGCGGTGATTTCAGTCTATGTGGCTGGGGTTAGGGTTGTGGAATGCGCCACAGGCCAAGATGTTATATCGGATGAAACGGGAATGGGCTCATGAGCAATCTAGCAATTGGCTTGGCCTCCTTTCCGGCTCTTCTCATATTGATTTTTATTCGCGTTCCAATTGGCTTGGCCATGTTTTTGGTTGGGCTGGTTGGGCTTTATTTTGTGACAGGAAGCTTTAATCTGCCTCTGGCGCGATTAAAATCTGAAACATTTAGCACATTTTCCAGCTACACATTGTCGATTATACCGATATTTTTGCTTATGGGCCACTTTGCTACCTTGGGTGGCATGTCTACCGCTCTGTTTAAGGCTGCGGAAAGCTTTCTCGGACACCGTAAGGGCGGCATCGCCATGGCGGCAATTGGAGCATGTGCAGGCTTTGGTTCAATCTGTGGTTCGTCCTTAGCGACAGCGGCTACAATGGGGCGCGTGGCCCTACCAGAACTACGTAAATATGGGTATTCTGGAGGATTCTCGACGGCCACTTTGGCAGCTGGCGGTACTTTAGGGATTCTGATACCGCCCTCGATCGTCTTGGTTATCTATGCTATTTTGACCGAGCAAAACATTGCCAAGCTTTTTCTAGCCGCCTTTATTCCCGGCATTTTGGCCGCGCTCGGCTATGTGATCGCCATCTCTATCTATGTGCGTCTACACCCGGATGCCGCTGGCGTAAAAGCCGCGGTCCCCTATGCGGAGCGGTTCAAAGCATTGTTTGACGTCTGGCCTGTGTTATTGGTCTTTGCCTTGGTTGTAGGAGGT
>Ga0302121_10000677_pt1 | contig 17549 bp, 12 predicted proteins | sample CB21_surface_MG_FD_203120 | JGI IMG/M metagenome (GOLD analysis project Ga0302121, IMG submission 203120) | Marine microbial communities from Western Arctic Ocean, Canada - CB21_surface | ecosystem: Environmental > Aquatic > Marine > Oceanic | place: Canada: Western Arctic Ocean | collected... | reverse complement strand
TACGGAAAAATACGGCTGGTTTTTTGATATGTTGAACGTCACCGTCATCCCCAACATGCAGCGCATCCAGTACGCCGCACGAAATGCTGGGGTAGAGGTGATGTACACCACTATTGAAAGTCTAACACGCGACGGGCGCGACCGCAGTCTTGACTACAAAATTACTGGCTTTAATGTGCCGAAAGGGTCGTGGGACGGCAAGGTAATCGATCAAATTTTACCTGGAGAGGATGAGATCATTTTTCCAAAATCCTCCTCGTCAGTCTTCGTCTCCACCCATATAGACTACGTGCTTCGTAATCTGGGGGTCAAACAGCTCGTCATTTCTGGGTTAATCACGGACCAATGCGTCGAGAGTGCTGTTCGAGATGCTTGCGATCTAGGGTACCTGGTCACACAGGTAACCGATGCCTGTCTGACCTACAGCCAGGCTCGGCACGACAATTCGATCAACACTATCAGGGGTTATTGTAGACAGGTCACGACGGAGGAGCTGGTCGCTGAGCTTAAAGCTAACTGATCCTGTGGCAACAGACGTTCAGGACTATTGGGCGAGAGCTACAAGGTTTGATAAAATATTTTCCACTATTTCTGTTTTATCCACCAGCTATCGCCTGCGGAAAAGAGTCAGGTTGTGGACCAGTTTGTCATATGGCTGATCTGAAAACACTCATCTGGACTTATGGATGTTTGCGCCATGTCATTACAACCGTTTTACAGGAGACATTACATGAGTGAGCATTGGAAATCTGCGCTTGAAAGTCATTGGGCGATAGAGGCCGCTTTGCATCCCCTGGCGGGAGAATATGATCTAAACTTTCTTGCCAAAACGGCAGAAGGCGAGGGGTATATCCTTAAAGTGATGCGTACCAATTGCGCCAGGAACCTTGTTGATTTGCAGGTGTCTGCACTGGCCCATATGGCGGATCAACCCGCCGCGTCGCTATTTCCTGATGTACTGTTGACCAAGAAAGGTTTGCCCTTTGTTTGCGTTGAGGGCCCCGAGGGCGAGGCACGCTTACTATGGCTTTTGCAACAATTACCTGGGCGCAGTTATGCCCAAAGTTTCCCTAAAACACCTGATCTGGTGTTCGATTTGGGCCGGACGATTGGGATTACCGACAGTGCGCTTGAGAGCTTTCAACATGCGGGCATCGATCGGGATTTCAAATGGAACTTGATGCAATCTTTATGGATAAAACCTGAATTAGCGATTGTTGCCGACCCTATCCGTCGTAGTATTTTGGATAAAATTGTGATGGATTTTACGTCCATTGTACCACTATTAGAAAGCTTGCCCCAACAGGCACTTCACAATGATATCAATGATTATAACATATTGGTGGCGGATGATTTTTTTGCGCCGCGCCGTATTACGGGACTGATTGATCTGGGTGATATGTGTCGCGCGCCAAGGATCTGCGATCTTGCAATAGCTGCGGCATATGTGGTGCTTTATCAAACGGATCCCGAGGCTACGCTTGAGGCTTTGGTGCTTGGATACCACACCGTAAACCCTCTGCAGCCTGAAGAGCTTGATCTTTTATGGCCCCTATTACAAATGCGGCTTGCCGTCAGCGTGGTGAATTCAACCAAAATGGCACAGGCTGACCCCGACGATCCTTATGTGGTGATCAGCCAAGCCCCTGCCTGGCAGTTTTTAGAACAAAATACGGTTCATGCAGGTCTGCTGCTGGCCCGCCTGCGTGTGGCTTGTGGCTTTCCAATCACATCGTCTGCTGAGGCCGTACACGCTTATCTTAAGAAAATGCGAGGCCATTTTGCCCCTGTCATAGCGGCGAATTTATCTGTGGCGCCGATGTGGTCTTTGTCTGTGGAACAGTCTTGTGTGCCAGTTGATCCATTTGAATTGTCCTCATCTGAGGCGGCGCAGGTCGTTGGCGCATTGGCATCAGAGGATGCTGTGTGTTTGGGCTATTATAAAGAACCACGTTTGATTTATACCGCCCCGGCGTTTTATAAAGGCCCTTGGAAGGCATCAGACCGCCGAACGGTGCATCTTGGTATAGATGTCTTTGCACCACAGGGCACTGACATTTCCGCGCCAATGACAGGTCGGGTCCATGTTGTTGAAAACCGCAGCACATCTTTGGATTATGGTGGGATTATTATTTTGTTGCATGAAATTCCTGATGGGGCCTGCTTTTATACCTTTTACGGCCATCTGGACCCGAGCGTATGTGAGACGCTTTTCATCGGGCAAATTATCCAAGCGGGTGAGGTCTTTTGCCGCCTTGGGGGGGCAACTCAAAATGGTGGTTGGACGCCACATCTGCATTTTCAGCTGGCGTTGACAACCAAAGGGTTAGGTAAGGACTGGCCCGGTGTTGCTAATGCTGATGAGCTGGGATTTTGGACCCAGATTTGTCCCAACCCGGCTGCGTTGCTGAATTTACCAGACGAAAAAGTGACCTATGTGCCCACGGATAAAGCGCAGGTGCTTGCAGATAGGCAGGCATACTTTGGCGCTAATTTGACGCTCAGCTATGCTGATCCGGTGATGTTTTTACGGGGCTGGAAGCACCATTTATTTGATGAATGGGGGCGGCCCTATTTGGATGCCTATAACAATGTCCCCCATGTTGGTCATGCCCACCCGAGGATACAGTCGGTTGCTGCAGATCAACTGCAGCGCCTGAACTCAAACACCCGATATCTCCATCCTGCACGCACAGCTTTTGCTAAAAAAATTCTATCTAAACTGCCAACAGGGCTTGAGGTCTGTTTCTTTGTCAATTCAGGCAGTGAGGCTAACGAATTGGCCCTACGCCTTGCTCGGGCGCATACAACTGGCAAAGGCATGATCACGCCAGATCACGGGTATTTTGGTAATACAACTGGTGCCGTTGAAATATCGGCATATAAATTCAATGCGCCGGGCGGCATCGGTCAATCTGATTGGGTCGAACTGGTTGATGTGGCCGATGACTATCGTGGGCAGTTTGGCCGCGACGATCCTGATCGGGCGCAAAAATTTGCTGACACTGTTGATCAGGCGATTGAACGACTTGGCGCAAAAGATATTCCATTGGCGGGCTTCATTGCGGAAACCTTTCCATCTGTGGGGGGCCAGATCATTCCGCCACAGGGCTATTTGCGCGGGGTTTATGCTAAAATTCGTGCAGCGGGTGGCTTGTGTATTGCAGACGAAGTGCAGACGGGCCTTGGTCGCCTCGGGGACTATTATTTTGGCTTTGAATACCAAGATGTGGTTCCAGACATGGTCGTTTTGGGCAAACCCCTTGGTAACGGCCACCCCATCGGCGCTGTTATCACCACCCGCGAGATTGCAGATAGTTTTGCGAAAGGCCCTGAGTATTTTTCCACATTTGGAGGGTCGGTCCTGTCATGCCGGATTGGCAAAGAAGTGCTAGACATCGTGGATGATGAAGGTCTGCAACAAAACGCCCACCGGATGGGTAACCGCTTATTGTCAGGTTTACGTCGCCTGCAAACTAAACATGCTGCCATCGGAGATGTGCGGGGCATGGGGTTGTTTATCGGAGTGGACCTTGTCACCAATCCTGGCAGTAAGGGTGAGGCGACAGATCTTGCCCGCTATGTCAAAAACAGGATGAGGGCTCACAGGATTTTGTTGGGCAGTGAGGGCCCAAAAGACAATATTTTAAAAATCAGGCCGCCACTAACGATTACCCGTGACGACGTTGATATGATCCTTACAATCTTAGATCAGATTTTGACCGAAGTGAACTGACACAATCACGAAGCCAAAGCAGTTCTTACAAAAATGGAAGATCAACTAAAGAGGCTTGGACATGCCGCCCATCTGCGCGCCGCAGCGTTACAATGTCTCCAATTGTACAACTGCGGGAGATGAGCGCATATCCAATGTTCTTTTGAAGCCGGGGCGACCAAACGCAATTTGTCATATCACCAACTTTTTTACCGTTCACCAAAATATCTTCCCAAGAAAACGCCAACGCATCTGGACTTTCACCATCCAAAACTAAACCAAGTTGGTGCCGCTTTGGGCCTTCAGCATGAATGCGACGCAAAGCTTGGATGCCAATCACGTCGTCTTCTAAACTAAGATCAACATATTTCCCCAGCCGTACTTCAAAAGGATTTGTATTCTCATCAGTATCAGACCCACAGCTAACTAGACCACTCTCAGTTCGTTCTGGCGACGTGGGGCCACCATTACCAATCCCATAGGGTTGGCCAGCTTCTTTAACTATGTTCCAAAGCTCTTCGCCACGGCTACCATCACGAAGGTAAATCTCAAACCCAGTCTGTTTCGACCAACCAGATCGTTGCACGGCCACAGGTATACCGTTCAGTTCAGTTTCGGAAAACCAGAAATATTTTAAGTCATGAACCCAATCACCAAAAATTGAGGAAACAACTGCCGCAGACTTCGGCCCTTGTACCGCCAATGGGGAAACGTCTGGCTCAGTAATTTTCACATTCAAGCCACGTTCAGCCACAATTGCACGCGCCCAAAACCAGATGTCACTATCTGAAATTGAAAACCAATATAGATCTTCTCGCAGCTTCAGAATGATTGGGTCATTGATTAAAACACCATCATGATTACACATTGGCACGTATTTGCCCTGACCAATCTTACATTTTGAAAGATCACGGGGGCACAAAATTTGTGCAAGTTTCCCAGCGTCGGGGCCCTCTAGCTGGACTTGGCGTTCAACACCCACATCCCACATGACGACACCATTAATAAGGTCCCAATATTCTTTCTCCGTATCGCCAAAACTTGCCGGTAAGATCATGCGATTATAGATGGATGCACTTGTGCACCCCTCAGCCATTACTGATTTAAAATATGGCGAAGGCCTCAAACGGGCCGTTGGGAAAACCTGGAACATTATCGCAATCCTGAATTTGTATCTAGGGCTGCAATAATCTAAATTTAACATGACAATGAGTACTGTCCGCGACAAATGTAGGGCACTCCACGACACTTAATTATGACCTAGTGGCAACATAATTTTCTGGACATTTAAGATCACACCAGCAATTCCTGAATCATGGTAATTACTTTTAAACATTTAGAGGCATTTATATGGGTTGCGGATCTCGCCAGCTTCGTAAGCGCAGGCGAAAGGCTAAATACCACCCAGCCTAATATAAGTAATCGAATTTCAACTTTGGAAGGTTTGATCGGCGCGCCCTTATTTGATCGCACTGGAGCGAAAGTCCATCTCACGCCAAAGGGGCAACAGCTACTGAGCTCTGCCCGTGCCGTGTTGGCAGCCCGGGATCATTTTTTGCAAGTTGCAGATGAAAAAGCCCTCACACAGGGAATTTTACGGCTGGGCGTCACGGAAATGATCGTGCACGCTTGGTTGCGCGCCTTCACATTGGCTCTTAAGTCCATGTATCCAAATTTGATCGTCGAGTTGACCATCGACATGGCGGCAGAATTGGAACGTGGCCTGCACGCGCGTCAATTGGATCTAGCTTTGATCAATGGACCGTTTCAATATCCCGCCGCCTCCGAACACCTTGGGCGTTATCCAATGATTTGGGTGGCAGCGCCCAGCTTGGGCCTCACCGGGTCTCTGCGACTTGAGGATTTAGCCGCTCATCCGATATTAACTCATGCGCGCGGATCCTGGCCGCACCGTTTGCTGGCGGATCATTTTCATATGCGCTCTGCGCGCTTGGTGCCTTCCTCCAACCTCGCCACCTGTTTGCAAATGACCGTCGATGGCATGGGTGTGGCTGTCTTACCCAAGGCTATGGCCAGCAGAGAGCTTGTAGAGGGGGGGCTCATGGCGCTTGATTATCACTGGACCCCGGCTGATCTCGAATTTCAAGCCCGCTATCAATCCGATAAAAGCCCCAGATATGTGGCGCAGGCAGCCAGTTTGGCAGCGAGAGTTGCCACTAACTTCGCCAAAACTAATTGATAAATTTTATTTATCGCATTGATGATTTCAAATAATTTCCCATAATGACTTGGAGCGCAGTATCTTACCTATAACTCGGAGGATTCTATGCACGATTCAACTGTTCGCCTCGGCGTAGATATTGGCGGCACATTCACAGATGTCGTCTTAGAAAATGGCACAGCACTATTTTCCGCAAAGGTTTTAACCACCTATGATGCCCCTGAAAACGCGATCATTGCAGGAATGCACCGCGTGTGTCAGCAATCCAGCATTGACCCAGCGCAAATCAGCCAGATCATCCACGGCACAACATTGGCAACCAATGCGTTGATTGAACGACGCGGCGCGAAAACCGCTCTCATAACCACCGAAGGGTTCCGCGATGTGATAGAGATGCGCACCGAAAGCCGGTTCGAGCAGTATGATCTCAATCTCACCCTGCCCGAGCCTTTGCTGCCCCGCAATTTCCGCTATACTATAGATGAGCGCATGCAGGCAGATGGTCAGGTGCTTAAACCATTGAAACGCTCACAAATCGAAACCTTGGTTGATCAGGTCAATGCCGCAGGTTTTGAAAGCGTGGCAGTTGGATTGCTACACTCCTACGTGAATGATGCCCATGAGCGGCTGGTTGCTGACGTTTTGGCAAAACGGATGCCTCAGGCCATGGTATCGCTATCTTCGCAAGTGAGCCCACAGATGCGTGAGTATGAGCGGTTCAACACGACCATTGCCAATGCCTATATCAAGCCCTTGATGAAATCCTACCTAGGCCGCCTTAAGGCTCGATTGGCTGATGAAGGTGCTGATTGTCCAATTTTTCTAATGCATTCCGGGGGGGGGATTATCAGTCTTGAGAATGCGGCTGAATTTCCGGTCAGATTGGTTGAATCAGGCCCCGCTGGTGGCGCGGTCTTTGCGGCCCACATCGCGGCACGTCATGGTTTGGATAAGGTGCTATCATTCGATATGGGCGGCACCACAGCCAAAATTTGTTTAATCAAAAACCAGACCCCTAAGACCGCCAGGGTTTTTGAAGTAGCCCGCACCTACCGTTTCAAGAAAGGCTCCGGTATGCCCATCTCTATACCGGTTATTGATATGGTTGAGATTGGCGCGGGCGGCGGCTCATTGGCGCATGTGGACAGTATGCGCCAAATCAGAGTCGGACCAGAAAGCGCGAGCGCAGAGCCCGGCCCAGCCTGTTATGGCCGTGGCGGCGTACGCCCGGCTGTTACAGATGCAGATTTGGTGCTGGGCCGCTTGGATCCCATTAATTTTGCTGGTGGCACCATTCCATTGGACGCAGCGGCCAGCAACACCGCCCTAAAAACCCAATTGGGTGACCCGCTGGAAATGGACGCCGAGACCGCAGCCTTTGGACTGGCGGAAGTGGTTGATGAAAATATGGCCAATGCCGCCCGGGTCCATGCGGTGGAAAATGGCGAAGATCTCAGCGAATATACCATGATTGCATTCGGCGGTGCCGCCCCTTTGCATGCGGGCCGGCTCTGCGAAAAACTGGGTATAGAACGTATGTTGGTGCCTGCCGGAGCTGGGGTTGGATCGGCCATCGGATTTCTGCGCGCGCCTTTTAGCTTTGAGGCCAACCGCAGCCAATTCATGCGCCTGTCAGATTTTGATGCCCCAGCCATCACAACGCTGCTGAATGACCTTAAAGTCGAGGCCACAACCTTTGTGCGCAGCTGTGACGCGCAGGCCAAAATTGAAGCCCAGTATAAAGTCTATATGCGCTATTCCGGCCAAGGCTGGGAAATTCCGGTGCAATTGACCGCCAAGGAAGCCGAAACCCCCGATCTGTCCACCTTCCAGGCGCTGTTTGAACGAGAATACGCAGCCCTGTTTGGCCGTGTTGTTGAGGCAATGGATGTGGAGATCACAGTTTGGTCGGTCAACGCCACCACCCCCGCCCAATCGGTCACGCCCGTAGATGTCGTGCCAAGCCTGCCGCTGATGACGACACAGACACACCGCAAGCTGTTTGATCCGGCCACCGGCGCCGTGGCGCAAGCTTCAGAGGTTCTGAGATCAGATATGAAACCGGGTACCAGTCTTGTCGGGCCTGCAGTGATCACAGAGGACGAAACCACAATCATCGTGCCCACCTCCCGTAATGCCACAGCCCTCGCCGATGGCTGCATCGATGTTGCGGCAAAAGGAACAGTCCTATGAGCGCCCAGACTCCAACATGCCAACCCTCTACTGTGCAATATCAGGTGATGTGGAACCGCTTGATCTCCGTGGTCGAAGAGCAAGCCCAAGCCTTAGTGCGCACAGCATTTTCAACCTCCGTTCGAGAAGCGGGGGATTTGTCCGCCGGAGTCTATGATCAAGATGGAAATATGCTCGCGCAGGCGGTGACGGGAACGCCCGGACATGTGAATGCCATGGCCGATGCCGTGGCCCATTTTATCCGCAGGATTGGCCACGAAAATTTTGCTGAGGGCGATATCTATATCACCAATGACCCTTGGGAAGGTACTGGGCATTTACATGATATAACTATCGTAACTCCTAGTTTTTACAATGGAATTTTTGTTGGATTTTTTGGCTGCACCGCCCATATCGTTGACATTGGTGGCCGTGGGTTTGGCGCTGATGCCAACAGCGTTTACGAAGAAGGTCTCTATATCCCCATTATGAAATTCGCGGATCGCGGTGTGGTGGACAAAACCTTAGTGCAGATTATCCGCGGCAATGTGCGCGAGCCTGACCAACTGGTAGGTGACGTCTATGCACTGGCCACCTGCAATGAAATTGGCCACCGCCGATTGGTAGAGATGATGTTGGAATTCAACCTCACGGATCTCACCGGCATCGCGAATTTCATCCTCAGCAATTCAAGGCGCGCCACGTTAGAACAGATCAATGCACTCACCCCCGGCGTTGCTCATGGGGAGATGCGCAGCGATGGATATTCACATCCTGTAGATCTCAAGGTGCGCCTGAGCATCCAGAAAGATCGGGTGATCTGCGATTTTGAAGGCACCTCGGGGCTGGACAAGAAAGGCATAAACTGCCCCTTGGTCTACACAAAAGCCTATGCCTGCTATGCGCTAAAATGTGCGGTTGCGCCTGACATTCCCAACAATGCAGCCAGCCTTGCGCCTTTTGAAGTCATTGCACCGGAAAACACCATCGTGAATGCGTTGCACCCTGCCCCAGTCGCTCTGCGCCACGTTATTGGCCATATGGTCCCCGATGCGGTTTATGCAGCCTTAGATCAACTGCTTCCAGATATGGTGCCCGCGGAAGGCGCAGGCTGCCTATGTAACTTTCAAGTTTCCCTCCGCCCACGCACTGATGCGCCAGCGCCCTTACACGCCCGGCGCGCTGAGGTTTTGACATTCAACTCCGGTGGTTCCGGTGCGCGACCAGCCCTAGACGGAATGAACGCCACAGCTTTCCCCAGCGGCGTAATGACCATGCCCGTTGAAGCGACCGAGCAAGTTGGCCCAGTAATCATTTGGCGCAAAGAGTTGAGGCCCGACAGCGGCGGCGCGGGTCGCCATCGCGGCGGGTTAGGGCAATATATGGAAGTGGGCGCGCAAGAGGGTCATGAGTTTGACATTCAAGCAATGTTTGACCGCGTCAACCACCCTGCGAACGGTCGCCAAGGCGGTGACATTGGCGGGGCCACCTCCATCGGGCTGGACGACGGCACGGTGATGCGCGGCAAGGGCAAGCAATTCGTGCCCCATGGCCGTCGTGTCATTATGGCTTTCCCCGGTGGCGCTGGTTATGGTCCTGTGACCGAGCGATCAAGGGCTGAGATCCTGCGGGACCTAGCGGGCGGCTACATTTCACCACAAGCTGCCGCTAAGGCTTATGGGCTGGACGCTGACACAATCGATGACACTCTAAAACGTGCCCATAATGGAGAGGTTTTTTAAGATGGCTTTGGCACCCAGCACTCCGAAATTGTCCCATTATGATGTCGTCATTGTCGGCGGCGCGATGTATGGTAGTTCGGTCGCTTGGTGGTTGTCACGCAATTCAGATTTTGACGGCTCAATATTAGTGGTAGAGCGTGACATGAGCTTTGAGTTCACTTCGACTAGCCACACAAATTCCTGCATCCGTCAGCAGTTCTCAAACCCAACCAATATCCAAATCAGCCAATTCGGAGCAGAATTTATCAACAACTTCCGAAGCTTTTTTGATGATGATCCAAGAGTTCCAGAGATACATATCCAATCCTTCGGCTATATGTATCTTGCCGACAGCCCGGAGTTTGCTGCAACTCTGAAAGACAACCAAGCAATACAGGCCAAGCTAGGCGCTGGCACGCAGCATATGAATGCCGCTCAGATCAAAGCCGACTATCCGTTTTATATGGTCGACGACATTGTGGCTGGCAATCACAACCGGATCAACGAGGGCTATTTTGACGGTGGCACTATCTTCGATTGGTGGAAGCGCGCCGCGCGCGAAAAAGGCACAGAATACATTGAGAACGAGGTACTAAATATTGATATAAAGAGTAAACGCGTTACTGGGATAACGCTGAAGTCTGGAGAAAACATATTCTGCGGAACTCTGGTCAATTGTACGGGACCACGCGCAGTTGAGACCGCGCGCATGGCGGGTCTGGATCTACCAGTTGAGCCTCGCAAGCGTTACACCTTCATCTTTGACGCGCAAACCCCATTGGACTGCGACCTACCCTTAACTATCGATCCCTCCGGCGTGCATATACGCTCGGAAGGCAGCTATTATCTGGCCGGCTGCCCGCCAGATGACGATCAAGCGGTGGATTATGATGACTTCACCCAAGATCACGCAATCTGGCAAGAGAAGGTTTGGCCGATAATTGCAACTCGCATTCCACAATTCGAAGCCATCAAGCTCGTCAACAGTTGGGCGGGGCATTACGCCTATAATACCTTTGACCAAAACGCTGTAATTGGGCCACATCATGAGATTGAAAACTTCATCTTTGCCAACGGGTTTTCGGGTCATGGCTTTCAGCAATCGATGGCCATGGGCCGCGGCTTGTCAGAGATCATTACCTATGGCACCTATCGTAGCATTGACCTCACCCCCTTCGCCTACCGGCGCATTGCCCAAGGCAAACCCTTTACAGAAAAGGCTGTAATATAATGAAAAAACTTGTGTTAACCGGGGCCGGTGGCCGTTTGGGATCGTATCTCCGCGAACCGTTGAGCAAGATGTGCGATGAATTGGTCTCAACCGATTGGGTAGAGGACATCGGCACGCTGTATTCGGGTGAGAGTTATGTCAAAGCTGATCTTGGGTCGTTAGAGCAAATGGAAACCGTACTTGAGGGTGCGGATATGGTGGTGCATTTTGGCGCGATTGGTGACGAGGCCGCTTGGGACGCCATCCTGCACTCCAACATCATCGGAGCTTACAACGTGTGGGAGGCCGCCGCACGTAAAGGACTGCGTCGGGTCGTCTATGCCAGCTCCATCCATGCAGTAGGAATGTACCCAAAAACCCAACGGATCGATACAGAAGTACCGCACCGCCCAGACACCTACTACGGTTTGGCTAAGTGTTTTGCCGAAGATTTAGGCAGCCTATATTGGGACAAAAAACGTATCGAAAGCGTGCATATGCGGATTTTATCCGCGGCGCAGGTCAACAATCCACGATCCCTAGGATCTTGGCTGTCTTATGATGACATGATCCATCTGGTGGAGCGCGCCATCACGACCCCGATCACAGGCTTTTCCATAGTCTATGGCGTGTCTGACAATGACCGCACCACAGTCGACAATCACAAAGCCAGTTTTTTAGGTTACCGGCCCAAAGACAATGCCGAGCAATTTGCCGAAGTCGTTTTGGCGGAGGCGGAACAGTCTAATCCCACAGATCCCAGTCAAATGTACCAAGGCGGGCCATTTGCGTCGGTAGAAATTGGCTTTTCAGGCATCGCCAGCATGAATATTGTACAAGATAAAAAAGAAACTTAAAATAAAGTGTAAATACCGCCTTGTGATAAGCGGACTGCAATAAACCTAAGAAAGTCTCCGCAATGACAGCGCTTTTTAATTCATTACAAATCAAAGATATTACCCTGAAAAATCGTATAGGTATGGCACCTATGTGCCAGTATTCAGCTATTGATGGCGTCATGAACGATTGGCATCGCCACCATTTGGGAGCCCGCGCAATGGGCGGAGCAGCACTGATCATCTGCGAAGCCACCGCAGTTAGCCCCGAAGGCAGAATTAGCCCAGGCTGTGTGGGCCTATGGAATGATGCGCAAATGCAGGCCGTAGCACCAATCAATGCGTTCATTGAAAGCATGGATGCGGTGCCAGCCATACAAATTGGCCACTCTGGTCGCAAGGGCAGCGCCCATGTGCCGTGGGATGGCGGTGCGCATATCGCCGATATTGATCCACAAGGATGGCCCACATACAGCCCCACCGCGGAAGCTTTCGATCCAGACGGCACACGCTTGTGGAAAACACCAAAAGAGATGAGCCTTGATGACATTGCGACGATAAAAAACCATTTTGTTGCTACAGCTAAACGGGCGCTAGAATGCGGGTATAAAATACTGGAGCTGCACGCAGCCCATGGCTATCTTCAGCATTCATTTCTCACCCCACTGATCAACACCCGCACCGATGCTTATGGGGGTGATCTGCGCAGCCGGGCCCGGTTCTTATTGGAAACAGCCGAAGCCGTGCGTACAGTTTGGCCAGAGCACCTGCCGCTAGCAGCGCGAATCTCTATTCATGATTGGATTGACGGCGGGCATGGGTTGGATGAGAATATTCAAATTACCAAATGGCTAAAGGAAGCTGGGGTTGATATAATCGATTGCTCAGGCGGCGGTGCAACGCCCAAAGCGCGTGGCAGCATTGGTGAACGTACATCCAGCCAAGTAGACCTCGCCGGTGAATTGCGTGCAGCCACCGGCCTAACTACCATGGCTGTTGGGTATATAACCGATCCCAAACAGGCCAACAGCCTGATCGAGAGTGGCACCTGCGACATAACCCTGCTGGGCCGTCAATTGCTGCGAGATCCATATTGGCCAACCCATGCAGCGCAAGAGCTTGGGGTCGATCCGAAACCACATATGCCAGTGCAATATCATGTTGTGGCGAGCTAGGTGACTTGAGCCATACCAATTGTGGCAACCCGGCCCGAGGTAAAGCCCAAGGTCTGAGCTCCCCCTTCCCGGGGTTGGGGCTCATACAGGCGCGCTTTGTAACATTCCCGGTGGATCTGGGCTCCTTGGTACCGATCACCCTGTGATCAAAACCGATGGCGAAGGGCCGCTACGTAAAACCAAAATCACACCATTTAGCATGGGCCAAACTCCCGTGAGTAACCACGATTTTGCCACCTTCATAGCCGACACAGACTTTATAACAGAGGCCGCACGCTTTGGCTGGTCTTTTGTCTTTCACGCACAGGTGCCGAAGTCTCAGCAAACTCAGCAAGGCGCGCAAGGTGCACAGTGGTGGCGGCGGATGGATGGGGCCACATGGGACTGGCCCACCGGCCCGCAAGGCCCTGCCTATGATCACGACCATCCCGCGGTGCATCTGTCTTGGAACGACGCGCAAGCCTATTGCTCATGGGCCGGTGGTCGCCTGCCAACCGAGCCTGAGTGGGAGCACGCCGCTCGTGGCGGCTTGGGTAATGTGATCTATCCTTGGGGCAATGAGGATCCAGACGACACCCAACACCCGCCCTGCAACATTTGGCAAGGCGAGTTTCCAGACTATAACACCACGGCAGATGGCTACGCCTTCACCAGCCCTGCAAAGTCATTCGACGCTTATGAATATGGGCTTTATGGCATGGCTGGCAATGTTTGGGATTGGACGGCGGATCTATTTCGTATCAAATCTTTGTCCAAAGCCAGTAAAACTAATGCCGCCGACATGCGCGGCTATAGGCTAATCAAAGGCGGTAGCTATTTGTGTCATGCATCCTACTGCACCCGCTACCGCATAGCGGCGCGCACCGGAAACTCTCCCGAAAGCTCAACCAGCCATACCGGGTTTCGCATTGTATTTGATCAAAATTGGTAAGAAAAATTATATTGTCTTTGGCATTCAAAGCTCTGAAATAAAACTACCTTCCGTGGCCACCATTATAAGCGTTAAGCCGCGACTCGACAAAGCCCTCTAGGCTTTTCGGCTTATATATTTCGATGACCAAAGGGTAACAGGGCACCTTATCGCTGGAATGTTTATCGCCACAATCCCCTCCCGGGCAGGCGGACAGGCCCAGAGTTATATCCGTTTGCGCCTCCAACTCAATGAAATCCCCCGGACGCACGGGGCTTGCTTTCATGAAGTACTGATGCGTATCTTGGGTGAACCCTGTCAGCATGAAGACGTTCATGACATCATGTACTTGCATCTCAGCCGCCGCCAAACTCAAACCAAAGTGATCAGCCGCAGACCTAGTGAGGTTTGAGTGACAGCATTGGTGATAGTCTACCCCGCTGAGCAGCCGCCCCGTGTAGGGATCGCAGCGAGTGCCTATGACATCATGCACCGAGCCACCATCCGCATCATAGCCATACCAATCTAAGGTATCACGGGTTATATGGGCTAAAGGCCGCATATAGGGAAGGTTTGACCACAGACTGTCACCGGTACTCACATGGGTGCCATGTAGCGCGCGGGTTTTGCCGCTGTAGAAGCGTTCCCCAATATTATGGGTATTCCAGATGTTCAGATCCCCCACCTGCGGCCCATCCACAGATAAGATACGCGCGAAATAGCCAGCAGGCAAATCTACGCAAGCTGCATGGCGGGCAGGCACATTGATCGAATTGACCATTTCCGCCCCCGTACGGCGCGTCTGAGCTCCGACAAGATCCACAACAGGCAAGGTCTCAATCGGGTAACAGACCAGCACGCCCGTACTCCGGCGGCCCACCGCATCTTGAGGCTCTGGATGGTGTGGATGATCAAGTTTCATGGGCTATCCTTGCGAGAGGTGAGGTAACATTAAGCCTATGACACCGGCTGTCAATTATTCACCGTTAGAGGTCGTTTATGTGCTTGCCCTCCAGATGGCTTTGAGGTCAGCTAAAGGAATGAAAATTTCACACAACCCGCACCGCAGTATTGGCCTGAACGTAGATATTTTGCGTGACATGCCGGCCCCTTCAACCAATGCCGCCCAGGTGCAAGCTCTGCTGACACGGTGCCCCAGTGCAGCCGTCACTCCGCTGGTGGAAGCAACGGATATGGCTACTGATTTGGGCCTTGGGAAAATCAGCATCAAAGACGAACGCAACCGCATGGGGCTTGGCAGCTTCAAAGCTCTAGGAGCCTCCTATGTGATCGCTTATTCTGCCGTCGTTCAAGGTCAAGATCAAAGCCAAAAAACCTATGTAACCGCCAGCGCAGGTAACCACGGTTTAAGCGTTGCGGCTGGAGCCAAAGCATTTGGTGCCGCCTCAGTTGTGTTTATCTGTGATACTGTTCCGGAAGCCTTTGCCACAAGACTGGCCGCCCAAGGTGCGCAAGTGATGCGGGCGGGCAAAACCTATGAGCAAAGCATGGCCGCAGCGCAAGCGGCCGCAGAGGACAATGACTGGTCGCTGCTCTCGGACAGCTCTTGGCCCGGCTACTCTGAGCCCAGCCATCGCCTGATGGAAGGCTACACCGCCCTTATGGCCGAAGCTGACACGCAAATGCAGGCCCCAAGCCACATTTTTCTGCAAGCCGGGGTGGGTGGACTGGCAGCAGCGGCCGCCGCCATGGCACGCAAACTATGGCGGCAAGAGCCGGCAATCGTGGTGGTGGAACCACACAACGCCCCCGCACTTCACGGCTGCATCCAAGCTGGTGACTTTGTCAGCGCAACTGGCCCCGACAGCGCCATGGGGCGGCTCGATTGCAAAGAGGCCTCCTTAATTGCCCTAAAAGGCCTCTCACATGATGCAGATTTTTTTGCGCTGATCAGCGAAGAGGAAGGCCAAGCCGGCGCGGATTACGCCGCCAGCCATGGTATGGAAAGTACCGCCTCAGGAGCCGCTGGATTGGCCGGGTTGCTGGCCTCACAAAAACACCGCGACGCGCTCAACCTCAACAGTAACGCGCATGTGATGCTCATCATGTCAGAAGGACCAGAGGAATGACCAAGGGCTTTCCCACTCAGGAATTCCAAACACGCGTTGCAAAAGCCCAAGCACGTATGCTCAAACAAGGGCTGGACGCGCTGTTACTAACTACCGAACCAGATGTGCGGTATTTTACAGGCTATCTCACACGTTTCTGGGAAAGCCCCTGTCGTCCTTGGTTTTTGGTGATCCCCACCGCGGGTGATCCGATTGCTGTGATCCCTTCGATTGGTGCGGTTTTAATGGCACGAACTTGGATCACAGACATCCGCACATGGCGCGCTCCAGATTTGGACGACGATGGCGTCAGCCTTCTTGCAGATACCCTGCGACAAGTAGGGCCGCGCATTGGCACGCCTAGCGGGATACAGTCGCATTTGCGCATGCCGCTGGACGACTTTGCCCGCCTGAACGCCGCGCTACCCCAGCCGGTAGGTGCAGACGGAGGCATCGTGCAAACTCTGCGTTTGGTGAAATCTGACGCTGAGATTGAAAAAATCCGTGCCGCATGCCAGATCGCCAATCGTGCATTTTTGCGGACGCCAGAAATTGCGCGGGCGGGCGTGCCCCTGGAGCGTGTCTACCGTGACTTTCAGCGCCTGTGCTTGGATGAGGGCGCGGATTGGGTGCCCTATCTGGCTGGGTCCGCCGCCCCAGGCGGCTATGGCGATGTGATTTCGCCCGCCGATGACCGTCCGCTCGCTGTGGGCGATGTTCTGATGCTGGACACCGGTTTGGTGCATGATGGATATTTCTGCGATTTTGACCGCAACTTTGCCGTGGGCAATGTGGGCGCAGAGGTGAACATAGCCCATAGCACATTAATTGACGCCACTCATGCCGCTTTTGCAACCGCACGACCAGGGGCTACCGCAGCCGATCTTTTTCATGTGATGGATAAGATCGTGACCGGTGGCGCCGGTGGGTCAGATACCGGGCGCTATGGCCATGGCTTGGGCATGAATCTCACCGAATGGCCCAGCTTAATCCCAACCGACCACACTCCTTTGGCAAAGGGCATGGTGCTTACTTTGGAGCCTGGAATTGAAATTGCCCCAGGTATGGCGCTGGTTCATGAGGAAAATATCGTGATTAGTGAGACGGGTGCAGAGTGGTTGAGCAAGCCCTATGGCCATGTCATGACAAGATTATCCATATGAGCTTATTTAGCTATACTACTGTAAATATAGAACCAACCAGAATTGGCATCATCGTACTTCAATCAGATGAGACCATTGAGCGGGATCTAATGGCAATGCGCGGTGATGCGGACTTATTCTTCAGCCGCGTGCCCAGCGGGCAAGAAGTCACTGCGGAAACCCTGCAGTCCATGGCCGGTCATATTGCAGCATCCGCCAGCCTATTCCCACAAACAATTAACTTTGACGCCGTGGGTTATGCCTGTACTTCAGGCACGGCACAGATCGGGGTTTCGGAAATTGAACTTCTGGTGAAGTCTGGAACGCAAACCAAAACGGTCAGCCAGCCAGTGTCGGCGCTTGTGGCGGCCTGTCAACATTTGGGCCTCAAACGCATTGCCTTTTTATCGCCCTATA
>Ga0302121_10000645_pt1 | contig 18106 bp, 18 predicted proteins | sample CB21_surface_MG_FD_203120 | JGI IMG/M metagenome (GOLD analysis project Ga0302121, IMG submission 203120) | Marine microbial communities from Western Arctic Ocean, Canada - CB21_surface | ecosystem: Environmental > Aquatic > Marine > Oceanic | place: Canada: Western Arctic Ocean | collected... | reverse complement strand
GCTTGGGCACGTTTACAGTCACCTGTATGGTATTCGTTTCCTAGGCCTCCGTTTCTTCACGGTCTATGGCCCACGTCAACGTCCGGATCTGGCGATTAATAAATTTGTCCGCCTAATCGAAGCTGGCAAACCGATCCCAGTCTTCGGAGACGGTTCCACGCGCCGTGACTACACCTTTATTGAAGATATCGTGGAAGGTATCATCGGTTCATTGCATTATAATAAGACACCCTACGAAGTTATCAATCTCGGCAACGACCAGACCGTCACACTTTCAGAGATGATCCAGACGATCGAGGAGGTCGTTGGCAAAAAAGCGATTATCGACCGCCAACCAGAACAACCCGGCGACGTGCCCCAAACGTGGGCAGATGTTTCCAAGGCAAACAAGCTCTTTGACTATAAGCCAAGCATCTCCTTCAAGGATGGCGTAACCGAATTTCATAAGTGGCAGAAGAAATACTGTTCATTTTTATAATTCTGTTCTAACTATCCTCGGGGCAGAGCATAACATATTGTGCGCAATATTTTTACACCGCTACTTATTCTCGCTCCTTAACTTTTCATCAATAATTAGTTATTTGTCATCTTTTGTCCTAAATTAACAATATTTATTTTTATCATGAAAAAAATAGCAATTATCGGCCTGGGCTATGTTGGCCTCCCTCTTGGACTTCGCTTTGCGGAATCCAATGTTTCTGTTCTCGGTCTTGATGTCGATCAGGCAAAAGTTGATGTGATAAATGCGGGCGAAACTTATATCCGGCATATCGAAGCCGATACCATTACTGCTGCGCGGAACTCTGGTCTTCTTGAAGCCTCGACAGACTTCTCGCGTATCGCAGAGGTCGACGCGGTTTTGATCTGCGTGCCGACTCCACTTAACAAATACCGCGAACCAGACATTTCCTATGTGCTGAAATCGGGAGAAGCAATTGCTCCGTATCTTAAAAAAGGCACACTGGTGGTCTTAGAGTCTACCACCTATCCTGGCACGACTGATACCGATCTACGTAAAGTAATTGAAGCAGGGTGCAGTCTTAAGGCGGGCGTCGATTTTCATTTAGCCTTTTCGCCTGAACGTGAAGATCCAGGTCGCAAAGACCACTCGGTTAAAACCATACCGAAGGTCATGGGCGGGCTGACCCCTGAATGCCTAGAACGTTGCGTGGAGCTCTATTCCTTAGCACTTGATGCGGTCCATCCGGTCAGTTCCTGCCGTGTGGCTGAAGCCACTAAGTTGACCGAGAACATTTTCCGCTCCGTCAATATCGCGCTTGTCAATGAATTGAAGATGGTCTTCCACGAAATGGACATTGATGTCTGGGATGTTGTGGATGCTGCGGCGACCAAGCCTTTCGGCTATATGCCGTTCTACCCTGGTCCCGGGCTCGGTGGGCACTGTATCCCGATTGACCCATTCTACCTGACGTGGAAAGCACGTGAATACGATCAACATACCAAGTTCATCGAGCTCGCTGGTGAGGTGAATACTGCGATGCCAGACTACGTAATGGCACGTGTCGCAGAGGCTCTGAACGATGATGCCAAGTCAATCAAAGGCTCAAAGATCTTGCTACTGGGAATGGCGTATAAACCCAATGTCGATGACGACCGTGAATCACCGAGTTATGTCCTCACAGAAAAGCTCGAAGGGAAAGGCGCTGAAGTCAGCTATAATGATCCCTATGTTCCGGAGATTCGTATGACCCGTGAGCATCCGCAGCTTGCTGGCCGAAAGTCCGTCGAAATCACTGACGATTATGACTGTATCCTGCTCGCCACTCACCACAACGAATATAAGGCCTTCGATTTCAGTGGGTTCAAATGCCCAGTGGTGGACACTCGCAATGCAATTTCGAAGCGTCCAAGCAAATACTACCGAGCTTAGATGCTGTGTCATTCACCATCATCATAATCAGGCCCTAACCCTTTATTATGGCCTTAAATGCAGGTTTTCTGTCCCGTCCATCCCCGGTCAGGCATCACAAATCTAAAGATCAGATATCTTTCCATCTGTAATCAGAAATCCCTTATCTTTAATCAAAAATCTTCAATTTCTACTATGAAAATTTTAGTCACAGGCGGATCCGGCTTTATCGGGTCCAACCTCGTTCGTCTGCTCGTTGAAGAGAAGGGCGCCAGCGTCATCAATCTCGACAAGCTGACCTATGCCGGCAACTCCGAGTCGCTGGTCAATCTCGAAGGCAATCCGAACTACTGCTTCGAGCAAGTCGATCTCTGTGATGCAGCAGCTCTCAATGCAGTCTTCACCAAGCATCAACCCGACACCGTGATGCACCTCGCCGCCGAGAGCCACGTAGATCGTTCGATCGACGGACCAGGCGAGTTTATTCAGACCAACATCGTAGGTACGTTTAATTTGCTACAGGCGGCTTTGGGATATTGGCAAAGTCTGGAAGGAGATCAGAAGTCGAATTTTCGTTTTTTGCATGTTTCTACCGACGAAGTGTATGGTTCGCTTGCACCCGACGCCAATGGCTTTTCTGAGACGACACCCTACGACCCACATTCTCCCTACTCAGCCTCTAAAGGCGCATCCGACCACTTAGCCCGTGCGTGGGCGGATACTTACGGCTTGCCGGTGCTGGTGACGAACTGCTCCAATAATTACGGACCGTATCAATTCCCCGAAAAACTCATCCCAGTAGTGATACTCAAATGCCTGCGCGGTGAGCCAATTCCTGTTTATGGAAGGGGCAAGAATGTCCGCGACTGGTTGTATGTCTCGGACCATGCGGAAGCGCTCTACACGGTGTTAACTAAAGGGCGTATTGGTGAGACCTATAACATCGGCGGAAACAATGAGCGTCAAAACATAGAATTAGTCCGCACGCTATGTACACTTATGGATAAGTTTGCGCCAATGGATAATGCCAAAAGTTATGAGGAGCTTATATCATTCGTAACGGACCGTCCCGGTCATGATATGCGCTACGCGATCGATTCAACTAAAATTCGCGAGGAACTTGGATGGGAACCTAAAGAAGACTTCGCAAGTGGCTTTCGTAAAACGGTAAAATGGTATCTTGATAACCAAGATTGGTGGCAGCACATTTTAGACGGGTCCTATAAACTTGAGCGACTTGGTGATTCTTAATGTATCTAAATTTTCACAAGTAACCAGAATCTACGATTTATATGAAAGGAATCATACTCGCCGGCGGTGCCGGCTCTCGTCTCCACCCGATCACACTTGCCGTATCGAAGCAGCTCATGCCGATCTACGATAAGCCAATGATTTATTATCCGCTGTCCGTCCTGATGCTGGCTGGAATCAACGAGATCTTGATCATTACCACACCTGAAGATCAGGCTGCGTTTAAGCGGCTCCTTGGTGATGGCTCGGATCTCGGGTGCCGTTTTGAATATACCATTCAAGAAGTGCCCAATGGACTCGCTCAGGCCTTTGTTTTAGGCAAGGAGTTTATTGGTGACGACAAGGTCGCGCTCGTGCTCGGCGATAATATTTTCTATGGCTCTGGTTTTGGTGAACTCGTGCGTGGCCATACCGATCCAAATGGCGCGGTCGTGTTTGCCGCCTCCGTTCATGACCCTGAACGCTATGGAGTCGTCGAGTTTGACGATCAGAAGAACGCTGTTTCGATTGAAGAAAAACCCGTCGAGCCAAAGTCGAACTTCGCAGTCCCTGGCCTCTATTTCTACGACAATGACGTCGTCGAAATTGCTGAAACGATTGAGCCTTCGGCGCGTGGCGAGTATGAAATCACCACGGTTAATCAGGTCTATCTTAAGCGAAAGAAACTCAAAGTCGGTGTATTCAATCGTGGTATCGCGTGGCTCGATACCGGCACCTTTGCTTCGTTAAACGAAGCATCTACTTTTGTCCGCGTCATCGAAGAGCGTCAGGATACGAAAATCGGTTGTATCGAAGAAGTGGCTTACTATTCGAAATTTATCGATAATAAGCAATTGGTGGTGCTCGCCGAGAAGTATGCGAAGTCCGGATACGGGGATTATTTAAAGCGTGTTGCAGCAAATTGCTAAGACGTATATTTGAATATGAGAATTCACATTAAAGAATGGGACTCGGAATTCTTTGGTTTTCCGATTGGAGTCCTTGATCTTAGTTCGGGAGACGCATTGGAAACTGATACCAATCGAGAATTGATGCCTTCTTGTGTCTATGTGCGCTCGGAAGGCCGCGATGCGTTAAATGCTTTTGAGTTGTGTGGTTACACTTCAACCGGAGTATATGAACTTATTACTTTTAGTAAGACTTTGTATCGCGACGTTGCTTCCTTTGATGTTGAGGCATATACGTCGGATGAATACGAACCATTAAAGTCACTCGGCCGTCAGGCTAGTCATACGTCTCGGTTTAGACAGGATTTACGATTTCTTCCCCAGGCTGATCGGTTGTATGATACGTGGGTTAAAAATAGCGTGGAAGGACCTTTGGCAGATGAAGTTTTCATTTCCAGTTGCGATACTAAAGCCACTGGGTTGATAACGCTGAAAATCGGCGGTGATTGCGGGCAGATTGGACTGTTGGCTGTTGATGAATTGTCACAAGGAAAGGGGCTTGCTACAAACTTACTGAAGTCAGTTGAGTCTTACTGTTACCGTAAAAAAGTATTTAGAATTAATGTCGCAACTCAGGGAAATAACATTGGAGCGATCAAATGTTATTTGAAAAACGGATATACAGTATCTGAGCGTAAGCATGTTTCACACTATTGGAGAGTCGATCTATGATACCGTTTAACCGTCCATATTTTACCGGTAAAGAGAGTGATTGCCTCGCTGAAACAATCAACGCTGGGCACGTCTCAGGGAACGGCCAGATGACGAAGAAGTGCCACGCCTTCTTCGAGACGCGGTGGGGATTTAAAAAATGCTTACTCACGTCTTCTTGCACGGATGCATTAGAGATGTGTGCGCTTCTGCTAGACTTAAAAGAAGGAGACGAAGTGATTGTTCCCGCCTATACATTTGTTTCAAGTGCATTGGCGTTTACTCGTGAGGGTGCAAGAATTGTGTTTGTAGATAGTCGGACTGATCGTCCTGGAATGGATGAAGGTGCGATTGAAGCAGCGGTCACTCCAAAAACTAAAGCAATTGTTGTGGTTCATTATGCGGGTGTTGCGTGTGATATGGATGTGATTATGTCCATTGCAGATCGGCGTGGAATTACGGTGATTGAGGATGCGGCTCAGGCGGTTGATAGTTATTATAAGGGGCGACCTTTGGGAGGGATAGGGCACCTTGGCTGTTTCTCATTTCATGAGACGAAGAATATTCACTGCGGAGAAGGAGGCATGCTTGTTGTGAATGATGAACGCTTTCTCGCACGTTCAGAAATTCTTTGGGAAAAGGGCACCAATCGTTCCCAATTCTTTCGTGGAGAAGCGAATAAATACGGATGGGTGGATACAGGTTCTTCGTTTCTCGCGTCTGATTTGACTGCCGCATGCTTATATGGACAGCTCGAGTGCCTTGATCTGATTCAAGGGGAACGGCTGAAGTTGTGGAACTGGTATTATGAGGCTTTGGCTGAGCGGAACTTGGCAGGCCTCGTTCGGCTTCCATTTGTTCCAAGTTACGCCACGAATAATGCTCATAATTTCCACCTCATCGCGAAGGACCATGAGCTGCGTGATGAGATCATTCGCTCATTGAAAGCTGCGGGGTATCATTCAACGTTTCATTATTTAGCATTGAATCATAGTGAATATCATTTGCATTCAAATCAGTATATTGAATGCAAGCACGCAGAAATGTATGAAGAATGTTTGGTTCGTTTGCCATTCTACATCGGTATCAAAAAAGAAGAGGTTCAGGAGATGTCTGAAATCATTGAGCGCATGGTGAAGATATCTGATCAAAACACTTCGAAAAAAGATGCCTGAGACAACAGTTTTTGATAAGTTGGATACGTCCGATATGCATGGACGATCCAAGCGTGGCATGGCGGTTACGCTGAGTGCGCAAGGCGCACGGTTTGGGCTTCAAACGTGCTCAACCATTGCATTAGGGCGATTGCTTTCACCTTCGGATTTCGGGCTCATTGCGATGGTCGCGGTGGTCACTAATTTTATAGCGATGTTCAAGGATGCTGGATTGGCTCAGGCAACAGTGCAACGGGAGCAGATCACGAATCAGCAGATTAGCACCTTGTTCTGGCTGAATTTGGCGATTTCTGGTCTGTTGGGGTTGCTCGTGATTGCTTGCTCGCCATTGGTCGCTTGGATATATGACGATAGTCGTTTGATTTTGCTGACGTCTGCGCTCTCACTGCCAATTTTTCTTTCTGGGTTCGGACTGCAACATCGAGCGCTACTGCAGCGAAATCTGCGTTTCTGGGAGATCTCCCGTTCTGAAATATTAGGTTTAGCGACTGGTGTCGCAGTTGGTGTCTGTTGTGCCTTTTGGGGTCTTGGGTATTGGTCTTTGGTTTGGATGCAGGTGACGACTGTTTTAGTGACGACTATTATCGTTTTAAATCTGGTGCGTTGGTGTCCCCTTCGCCCATCTCTGGGGTCTGGGGTTCGAGATATGCTGAAGTTTGGTGCCAATTTAACAGGCTTTCAGTTTGTAAACTATTTTGCGCGGAATTCAGACAATTTTCTAATCGGAAAGTTTGTTGGAGGAGGGGCGCTTGGGCAATACTCCGTGGCGTATCGATTTCTGATGGTTCCAATTTCGCAACTGAATGCGCCCATTGTTAGCGTGTTAACTCCTGCGATGGCTCGGTTGAGCCATGACCACGAGCAGCGCAATGAGCTGTATCTGAAATACGTGGCGATCGTAGCGTGGCTTACGGTTATTCCAATTTCGTTATTGGTTAGCTGGGGGCAAGAGCTTGTTGTGCTTTTACTCGGAGCCGAGTGGAACTCAGCAGGGGAGCTTTTTGAAATACTTGCAATCGCATCCATTTTTCAGCCGATTAGTAATTTAACAGGTGTTCTGTTTACCTCGTCTGGGAACACTAATAAGCTTTTTCGGTGGGGGATATGTGCTTCGATTTTAACCGTGATCGGTTTTACTATCGGGGTTTTTTATGGTGTAAGGGGTGTTGCAATTGCATATGCGACGACTTCGTTAATGCTAACGCTTCCATGCTGGTGGTGGTGTTGTCGATCTTGTGATCTTAATTTTAGTCACCAGATCCGAGCTGTGTTGGGACCATTATTTATTGGGCTTGTTATTCTGATTATCACTTTTTTATAGGGTAAATTTATGTTCTTACACTTGATAAATGCAGACGCTAAGTTTGCGCCACAGGTACGTGGGCTATTTGAAGGAGCTGCACCAGAGCGAAACGTGTATGTTGTCTACATTGCTGACGGAAGAGCATTTACAGAGATTGAAGGGATTCAGAATGTGCGTGGTCCTGAGGATCTAATGAAGTTTTATGGATCCCATAAGGACTGGGATGGTGTGGTGGTGAGTGGTATGTGTGAAAGTCTTGCTCCTGTGGTAGATATATTTCCGTCTTCTGTGAAAATTGCGTGGTTCATCTGGGGATATGAGCTGTATGATACTTGGCCTTCCACTTATAAAAAACTTTATGGCCCTGAAACTGAGAGATATGTGGCTTCAAGATGGAAGCATGTGCTGCGGCCTTATTGGTGGGCACTTAGTGGACGTTATAGGAGGATGAAGCAGGTCCTTCGGCGCTTTGACTATTTCGTCAGTCAATGTCCTGCGGAGTTCGAAATACTAAAAGAGCTGGGGATCAGCTTTGACATGCAATACTTGGATTGCCCTGTTGTTCCGTTGGAGCGACTGGTTGATACTGGAAGTAGTTCGGCCGAGTTGGGGGGAGATATACAGGTCGGAAACTCAGCAAGCTACTCGAATAATCACACGGAGGCATTCCTGCGTTTAGCTGAAATGGATTTAGAGGGCCGTAAAGTTATTGTGCCGCTCAGTTATGGATCAGCGGCCTGTCGCGATCAGGTCATTACGGATGGTGAGCGTATTCTTGGCGAGCATTTTGAGCCGATTACTGAGTTTATGGATCTGCCGAAGTATACTCAGCTGATGCAACGCTGTGGTATTGTGATCATGAATCATAATCGGCAGCAGGCGGTTGGTAATGTTGTGGCCGCTCTATGGCGTGGGGCGTATGTGATGTTAAATGACACCCCAGTTCTAAAGAGGTTTTCCGCAGAAGGGTTTAGTGTGCATGATATTAATACTGTGGAATCGTTGATCCCCTTGCCATTGTCTAAGGATGAGCAGGTGGAGCAGCGGGCGCAATTGAGGGCATACCTATCAAAGGAAGTGGTGTCTGCCAAAGCTCGGAGCCTTCTAGACCAGATTTCAGCATAAGGCTGCTTTCGTCTCATGAAACTGGTGTCCCTCCGCAGGTCCACTTCAGTCTTCTACAATCGATTTAGAAAGCACTCATCGCTAGGCTACCAAAGCCCGCGCTAAAATTCTCCACGGTTCAAACCAAACAAGCCTTCCAGCTTGCTTGAGTCACAACTAATCAATAACAACAATACCAAAGAATCTGATGTCCACTAAGCTTAGACACATCAATTACTATGTATGAATCAGAAATAAGTTTGGCAGTAGAAGAGGTAAATCAGCTTCCTACTGATGCGATTCATTCCTTTACGAGCGGACATGTTGAAATAGTTGGTAGAAGTGTATTACCATGGGGGGAGCATTGCACTGAGTGCGCTATGCCGCATTGTTTTAAAACATGTTCTTTATATGATCCTAGAGAGGACGGGAAGTGCCGGAGGTTTGTCAGCGGCTTTGTGCGATTGGATTTGCCTGGATCCTTCAATGGATACTTGCTTAAGGTTGAGTTCAAGAAATGGGGGAAACTCTGGTGTAATGCAAACGCGCATCTTTTTAACAATGCATCTGCTCAACGCCTAGAAAAGCGAGATTTACTCATTGCTCGTGGGATTAATAAAGTTCCCGATGTGATTGGGCTCCGGAATAAATTACGTGGCAAGCGCTATGGCCAAAAAAAACGATGGTCGAAGAAGCTGAGTGTGGGAGACGAGAGCCCCGACTGTTTTTATATTGAAGTATTCCACCCTGGCGAAAAATTGATCGAGTTGTCGCTAACGATCAGGCCTGATGATGAATCTAAGCTGATGCATCCTTATCAGAAACTTTTGGAAGTGGAAAGTGGCTATAATGAGTTCAAAATTCCTTACAATGAAATGGCTCATATTATAGATTTCGGACAGAGTCATGGCATCGATGTCACGCCGAACGATATCGAGGGCAACGTTCTGTATTTTGGAGCATTGGACTTTATCAAAGAGGCTGATCCTATAGGGATGCAGGCAAAGAATGTGAAGTGTGTGGTCTGGGACTTGGATAATACGCTGTGGCACGGTGTCCTAGTTGAGGATGGGGCGGAAGGCTTGCACCTGAGGCAAGGCATCGAAGATACGATTCGAAAGCTGGACGAGCGTGGTGTGCTGCAATCCATTGCTAGTAAGAATAACCACGATGAGGCGATGGCAGTGGTTCAATCGTATGGTTTGAGTAAGTATTTTCTTTTCCCTAAAATTTCATGGGAACCCAAGAGCCAATCGCTGAGGGAAATTGCTCATGACTTAAATATCAATGTAGATACATTCTTGTTTATTGATGATTCACCTTTCGAGCGGGCTGAAGTTTCAGAGTCGATTGTGGGTGTGCGCACGATGGATGCCGAAGACATCGATACATTGTTTAGTCGGGAGGATTTGCAAGCAGTGGTGACTCGGGATAGCCAGAGTCGTCGTTCGATGTATCAGGAAAACATAAAACGTAAATCTGAGCTAAATAAATTTGAAGGGAATTATTTTTCATTTTTAGAGCAATCTAAAATTGTTATAGATATTCATTCATTTGCATTTGAGAATATCGACCGTGTATTTGAATTAGTGCAAAGAACAAATCAGATGAATTTTTCTGGAAACCGCTATGAAAAAGAGGAGCTTAATCAGATTCTGAGTGACGAGAATCTGCAAAGTATAGTAATTGGATGTAATGATCGTTTTGGAAAATATGGGACGGTGGGGTTTTGTTTGGTGAACGTAGCGGAAAGGACATTAACTGATATGGTATTTAGCTGCCGTGTGCAGGCAAAGCGTGTGGAGCACGCTGTATTGTCTTATCTACTAAAGGAATACGTAGGTAATTCTCAGTCTGATTTTTACATTGAATACCGGCCGACGGACCGCAACGAGCGTGCGGCAAAGGTTTTCTATGATTTTGACCTCAAGGTGATTTCTGATCAGGAAGGGTTGAGGCGAATGGTTTTTGAGGCTGTCCGTGAAATTCCTGACGATAACATCATAACTATTTTGGAGGATGCTTCAGTTCTGGAAAACTTAAGTGAAGATTTATAATTTGCATAAATGAGCCGTATTTACAGAGCGCTTTCGCATCGAATCAATCACATGGCATGTCGTAATTTAAACCAACGTGTTTTGCGGTATGATTGCCCGCATCCCATTGTGAGTTTTACTTTTGATGACTTCCCCGCGTCTGCTTACCATACGGGAGGTGAGATTCTAGAGCAGTATGGCGCGCGTGGCACATATTATGTTTCCTTAAAGCTTGAGGCTTTAGAAAATCACCAAGGGCGACATTTTACTCAGGATGACTTGGGCAAACTTTTGGAGTCTGGGCACGAGTTAGGAAACCATACATACAGTCACATCACTTGTGATGATGCTGATGCATGTGCGTTTGAGGAGAATACGCTCTTAAATCAAAGGCGGCTTGAGCAGCTATTCCCAGGGAAAGGGATGAAGTCATTTTCGTTTCCGAAGGGGGTGATCAAGCTGAAGCATCATTCTGTTATCTCTGATCGTTTTGAGACCGCGCGTAGCATCGTGCCTGGGATTCATCGGAAAGAAATCAATTTGAATTATCTTTACGGAACCCCGCTGTATGAGAATAATATGAGTAAGGATCGCATCTTTCAATTGAGAGACTCGCTGTTAAAGGATCCAGGCTGGCTTGTCCTCTACACTCATGATATTCGTAGTGCGCCATCTCGTTTTGGCATCACTTCGAGCCTTTTTGAGTTTGCGGTCAGAGAATTTTCCTTAGCGAGTATTCCTATTTTACCTGTAGACCAAGCGGTGAGGTATATGAGTCGGCAGCGTAATAGCTGACGGGATTTTATTCTTTTAAGAGGATGCTATAGCTTATGGGGTTTTCAATTGTTGCTGAAGCGGATCAGTTTTTTGCGCTTAGTGCGGTGGATGCAATAGGTGCATCCTATCCAGGAATTATTGTAGATGTTGCTTCCTCGCACAATTGTTCCATATCTTAAAATGACAATTGCAACAAAATGAAAAATCAGGAAACATTCAACATTAGCGTCCTCCACTGGACGGACATGTATCCTCTTAGTGCAGAGATGCACCATGGCCATGCAGTTAGAGACCTCATCGCATATCTGAGGGTAAGGGCTCCAGGAGATAGTCATAAGGTGGAAGATTTCCTTCCTTACTTTACACCGCTGTTGAAGGGACTTGGAGGAAAATTTAGAGATCGTGCCATGGCGCTAGAAAAACCGCCATGGCATGAGGATTTGTCTTATCGAAAACGGTTAACGCTTTTTGGTGAGATGGGAGCGCAGTGGCTTAGCCCCGCATGGCAAGGGTGGGCAGGGCGGCGACTCGCCGATGTCGTCGACTGTGATTTGATTCATGTGCATACCTCCCGAAACCTTTCAATCGCGGCAATGACTGCCGCAAGAAAAATGGGGATTCCGTATGTGCTAACCCTTCGCTATGAGGCTGCATCTATCACGAAGTTACCTCCTAGGCAAGCGAACGCGATTATTGACGCGATGAATCATGCGAATGCGGTAATTACATTAACAGAGAACCTTCGTGAGCGTATATTATCTTATTCGGATGCAGACCCTATTGTAATTCCAAATGGAACGCATCCTTACTTTGATGAATTGGGGAGTATCGACGAACGCCCTGGAGGCGGTAAATTGTTGTTTGTCGGTGATCTCTATAAGAATAAGGCAGCCCATCTGATCGTTGCGGCAGTCAAAGAGCTGAAGGACAAATATCCTGATCTGTCGTTGACGATTGTCGGTGACGGGGAGGAGTTAAATCATCTTCAGCGATTAGCAGAAGGGTGTGATTTTATTGAGTTTAAAGGGCGGCTCGAACGCGAAGCGATTCGAGCAGAGATGCGTGTTGCAAATGTTTTATGCCTGCCGAGTTATCGAGAATCCTTTGGGATTGTAGGTGCTGAGGCGATGAAGCAAGGGCTTGCGGTGATCTTCCGACGAGATACTTGTCTTCACGGAATGGGGGAAGAGGGCCAAGACTACGTAACATTTGGTGGTGACGAACACTTTTGTGCACGATTGGATGGCATGTTGTCGAATCCGGATCGATTGCGGAGCATTGCTCAGTGTGGTCAAGCATTGGCATCTACTTGGACCTGGCGTGAAAATACAAAAAAACACGATGCGATCTACCGTCGGTTGATTTTACGCAAAATTTAAATGTGTAATATTCTTTCTTTTCCTCATTTCATTTGAGTGCTTGTCATGATCAAATTTAAAAACCTAATCCACACTGAACTTGCCGTGGTGGTATATGTTGCGCTCGTCGTGCTTACACCATTATGGAAGGTTCCTTCGCTTCCTGCCATTCGGCTAGATGATATTTGGTTGCTCCTAGTTGCGATGATGATGTTCGTGAGAATCGGATCATTCAAAATCGATCCTCGTCTGTTATTTCCGTTTATTTGTATCATCACGATTTCGCTTATGTCGGTGGTATCCTTCATCGTCGCGGGACACTTAGACTTCACTTTTTTCTCGGTTCTGTCGACTTTGCGCCTAGCTGTTTTGATTTATGTAGTGTCTCAGGTGTCTTTTTCAGTCGATGGAATGCGCCTGCTTGGGGCCGCGGTTATATCCACTGGAGTTGTCAATATTGGCGCTGCTATCGTCTATTATTACAATATCGCACCCTTTGATCTCATGCTCGTGAAATTGTTTACTTCCGCAGAAGGCTATCACAAGTATGCAGAGTCTCTGTTGTATATTGGGCATATGAGCCGCGCGGGGGGCACGATGGGGAATCCGAATTATTTAGGCGTCTTATTTGCTCTATGTATGCTGTTGAGCTTAGATAAGATTTTCAACGGTAAGTTTGTTTCTAAGGTATTCTCTTTCCTGTGCCTAATAGGGTTTGCTTTTAGCATTATATTTTTCCTGCAGTCGAGGACTGGCATGCTCATTGGTTTTGCTAGTCTCGTCACATACGCGAGTGTATATTTAGTGAAACGCGGACATGTTTTTGGCTATTTAATACTTATACTAGTACCGATAACATCTGTTCTTTTAATGGCTGGGGCGTTTGCATTCCCCGAATTGTTACCTCGGCGCATGGCATCAGTGTTTCATGCGGAGTCGTTCTCCGATATTTTTCAAGAGAGCGGGCTCATGGGCTCTCGAGTTGAGATGTGGACTTATCAGCTTGAGCAAATCTTCAGTCAGCCAGTTACATTTATTTTCGGCTATATGCCTTATGCTCCGACGACTACGAGTGACAACGGCTACATTGCTGTGTTTTATCGATCTGGTTTCCTTGGGTTAATTGCATATCTTGGGTTGATGATGTTTTTTTTGAAAAGTTCAGTTGCTAATTTAATGCGAACTCCACCTCGCGCTCCAGAGCTGGGCATGCGCGTTGTAGTTCTAATCTTCTGCGGAATGAATCTTCTGCTTGATTTAACTTCCGACACCGTGTTCTCCGCCAAGTGGAGTGCTGTAGCGATGGTATTTTTACTGATTGGCATGCGGGAGATTCGGGGAGTTCCTATTGGGAATACGAGGAGCGCTACTCGCTTCAACCCCGTGCAATGAGTGCCTTAATTCAAAAAGTATAGAGAGGGCAGAATACTATGGAGGATTCAAAGTGTTGTGTTTCAGTGGGCATTAAGAGCGCGTCTATTGCTTCTGGACCAATGAATATAGGGCAAGGCATCGTCTTGTTGCGGAAATTAAATGGGAGGGGCAAAGTTTCATGGCTGGTCATGGTCGAGTGTGCCGCTCACTCGCCCGCCTCAGTGTTACGCTTTTTTATTACTTAAATGTGGAATCTATTCTCGACGGAATGCAGCTGTATTTTAATGCTTCAGGGAAAGCGTTTGACTCTAATGCGGTGCGAGGACAGGTCGTCAAGCAGAGGTTTTATGAACTGATGTATCAGGAATATTTAAGAGTAACCGTATGAAGAAATTGACTATTGTATATCATTATTTCGCCCATTACCGTGAGCCTGTTTTACGTGAGTTGTGTCAAAGTTTGTCGGCCGATTTTGAACTCGAATTGCTTGCAGATGAAGTTGCGGAAATCCCCGCACTTAAGACGATTCCCCTTCGAACTTTTTGCAGTGGTCTATGCAGTTATAGTAAACTAAAAAATAGATGGCTTGGCCCTTGGTTGTGGCAGTCTGGGTTGCTTCGGGCAATCTGGCATAACAATGCAGACGTTGTAATATTCCTTGGGCAGTTTAACTTTCTCTCCACTTGGTTGGCTGTGGTCTTGGCTCGGATGATGGGGAAGAAAACTTATTTTTGGAGCCATGGGGTGTATGGGAATGAGGGGCGGTTTAAGAAATGGGTTAGGATTTCATTCTATAAGCTTTCTCATGGTATGCTCTTATATGGAAATCATGCTAAAGATTTGTTGATCGAGGCGGGCATGCCTGCGGAGCGGTTGCATGTCATATATAATAGCCTAGATTATAAACGTCAAAAACTTCTCAGAGAGCAAAAAAAGGAGTCAATTGTTCCAGGGATTCGGCTTGAGCTGTTTGGTTCAGATTCCCCTTATATCATATTTGTCGGGCGGTTGACGGCGGTTAAACGTTTAGACTTACTCTTCTCGGCATTGAGTGTCGTAAATCAAAAAGCAAACACAGACATTCGATGTCTAATTGTCGGGGACGGGCCTGAGCGCTTAACGCTACAACAGCTAGTCGAAAGTGAGGGATGGCAGAAGTCTGTGAAGTTTTATGGAGCTTGTCATGATGAGGTAGTGCTATCAGACCTTCTTTATGCTTCTAATCTTTGTGTCGCGCCAGGCAACGTGGGCCTAACTGCTATCCACTCATTGGTCTATGGGACTCCTGTAATCACGCATGGTAATAAGTCTTGGCAGGGGCCAGAGTTCGAAGCAATTATTCCCAGCCAGAACGGTGACTTCTTTGAGCAAGGTAGCGTCAGTGATCTGGTTCTTAAGGTTTGCGATTGGATTAAACTATCTGAAGCGAATCGGGCAAAAGTGCGGAGTTCATGTTATAAAATAGTAGATGAGAAATATAATCCAGAATATCAGGCAAAAGTGATTGCTTGGGCGATCGACGGGAAAGGTTGTTAGTTTCATATGATAAAACGTTTATTAAGACAGAATGATTCAGTGTATTTACTGATCCGACGCATGTTAATGCTACATGTTTGGTTTTGGCATCAGCTACGCGGGATTGACTCCACCTGTCGTGTTGTTTTTCCAAATACAATCAGTAAGGACTTTGAGCTTGGACCATACTCTTTAGTTAATCGGGGAGTGTATATATGCGGTAAGGTTAAAGCTGGAAAGTATGTGATGTTTGCGCCCGATGTGACAATTGCAGGAGCAGATCATGTATTTGATGAGCCAGGTGTCCCCATGTATTTTGCAGGGCGTCCCGAACTTCCGGAAACGCTTATTGAGGACGATGTCTGGATTGGTGCGCGAGTCTGTATTTTAGCGGGCGTGACAATTGGTCGCGGATCGATTGTTGCAATGGGGAGTGTCGTGACAAAGGATGTGCCAGCGTATTCCATTGTTGGTGGCGTGCCGGCTAAATTGATCCGTCCGCGTTTTGACGCTGACGCGGCACACGCACATGATGCAATGTTAAGTAAGCCTGCTTCACGTTGTGGACGATTTTGCAGTGTTACATAATGCATGACGAATTGGATTACCCCGAGCAGAACACGACTGGTTGCTTTGCAGAGGCGTTCGCGGCCTCTATTTCCGTGCGTTTCGCGCAACCTAGCTATAATCTAGGTGAAAAGGCTAACGCGCCGAATGCACTGCAGGTTACAGCATAATGGATAAAAGTGAAATATATTCCGAAGCCGTAGGCCAGAGTAAGTTAGATTTTGGTCATCGACAGAGTCTCGTGGCTTTCTTTTGCGATCATGCGTGAGCAAAAGAGCGGTGCTCGAAGTATGACGTAGCCAAACAGAGATGGTGAAACAAAGGCAAACTGTGAAAGCAAAAATTCCTAATAAAAACGGGAAAGTAGAGTTCTGCTCGTCGACCGAGTATTCTGGCTTCCTCGCGGGACTCATTCGTGAGTTAAATGCTGTGAACTTTGATGCAAAGCAGTGCTTTCAAATATCTGAGGCGAGTTATCGCTCGGCGAAGTCGACACCGGCTCGACTGTACCTTCGCTTTCGGCAATACATTGCATATCCAATACAGCTTATGGCTGCATTGGCCATGCGAAGTGTGAGGAGTGAAATTAGAAGTGTGAAAAGTTCCGACGTCGCGGTCGTCTGTACTAACACCTTCTACGCGCCGTTGCTGGCGACGTATCTGCATCCGAATGTGGTGCACCTGGTCTATGATCTCTTCCCGGAGGCGATGATTCATTCTGGGAAATGGAGGGAGGGGACGCTCAAGGTGCGTATCGTTCGTTGGACCACTAGGCAGACATTGAAGCGCGCAAAGACAAACGTCTTCCTCGGCCAGCGCCTGAAGGATTACGTGGAGTCGATTCATGGGCCGCTGGCGAATGCCGCGATCATCCCGATCGGAGCCGACCAGGCGCTCTTTTCGGCGTCGCCGAAAGAGCGCCTGGGGAATTCGGAAACTTTGAAAGTTGAAAATCTAAAATCGGAGACTGATGCACGCAGAGATAATGATTCACTCGAAATTCTCACTCCTCATTCGGCACCGACGATTCTCTACTGCGGAAATTTCGGCAACATGCATGACTCAGCAACGTTGTTCCAGTATTGGAAGAACACTGCTGGAGGTGGAGCGAGGAAGGTAGAATGTGGAAATGGGGATGAAATTTTGAAGATCAGTGCTCCGAAGATTTCTGCTTTTCCAACATTCCACTTTTACTGCAGCGGGCCTAAGCAGGGGGAGTTGGAAGCGGTTTTGTCTGAATTGCCTGCAGACTTAAAAAAGCAGATTCAGCTGGGTGGTGGCCTCGACCAGGTGGCATGGGTCGCGGCGATGGAATCGGCGGACGTGGGGCTCGTTACGATGGTGCCAGGCTCCGAGATGGTCGTCATGCCGAGCAAGACCTACTCCGCGATGATGGCGGGGCAGGCTATCCTGGCGATCGCACCCGAGGACTCCGACCTCATCGATTTAATCAAAGCCGCGGACTGCGGCTGGTTTGTTGAGCCGGGTGATATCGATGGGCTAGCGCGGGCGGTTGAAGCGATTTGCACGGATCCAGAGGGCTTGCTAGAAAAACGGCAAAATGCCTACCTTTATGCGCAGGCCCATTTGGGTCAGGATGCATTGGCAGACGACTGGATGCGCGTGTTGCGCGATACGGCCACTGCATGCTTTCAGCCCTGAAATTTCCAAGAGGTGTGAAACACCGTCATCGTTAAAGTATGAAAAACTAATTTTTGTCTGCTGACTACTGTTTTCGGTAAATACAAATCTCTTGGTCGCCGTAGTAGGCGATGAGAATGGCGTCTTCGCTGGCGACCGATTTAAAGAGTTTGAGCATCATCTCTTGTTCCCCTGGCCACGGGTAGACGAAGAAGACGTCTATTTCGTCTAGGCCGATGTCCATCCCATCGTAGCGGGGTGGTTCGGTTTGGTAGCCAAAACTGTCGTCGGGGACGATGTCGCTGCCGCCCACGTGGTCGTAGCTAATGTAGCCTTCAGGGATATAAGTGGTGGCGATGAATTCAGCACCTGTCTGATGCTTTTCGGCGAGCGACTCGGCGATCTCTACGAGGCCATCTTCGAGTTCAATACCAGTGGCTTCAAATCCTAGCTGCGCTGCGAGACTGGTGGCGACGCCGAATCCGCTGCCCCATTCGATGAAGCGCTCGCCGAGAGCGAGGCCTTCATCACGCACGT
>Ga0302121_10000640_pt1 | contig 18125 bp, 17 predicted proteins | sample CB21_surface_MG_FD_203120 | JGI IMG/M metagenome (GOLD analysis project Ga0302121, IMG submission 203120) | Marine microbial communities from Western Arctic Ocean, Canada - CB21_surface | ecosystem: Environmental > Aquatic > Marine > Oceanic | place: Canada: Western Arctic Ocean | collected... | reverse complement strand
CAGTGGCCGCCAATCTGTCTCATAACGAACGAGCACCTAGCTACTTTGAACTGCTTGCTGATGGCGTCCACGTAGCAACCAATCAATTTGAGAGAGGTGATGTTAACTTAGGCAAAGAAAAGTCTAATGGCATCGATGCACAGCTGCGCTGGAAACAAGGCCGGAATAGCTTCAGCTTCGGCGCCTATGCGACACGCTTTAACAATTTCATTGCGCTTACTAATACTGGAAATACGTTTATTGATGGTGCTGAGACCTTTGATATCAATGCCTTTAGCGCCGTACCTGCAATGTTTAAAGGCGTCGAGTTTGAGGGTAAATGGCAAGCAACATCATCACTAAGTTTAAATATGCGAGGAGATTATGTGCATGCAAAAGATACACGCAACAATGACTATTTACCGCGTATTTCACCTGCTCGTATTGGCTTAGGTGCGGACTATAGAAAAGGCCGTTTCAGCGTGCGTTTTGATGCATTACATGCTTTCAAACAAAGTAAAACAGCCGCTAATGAGTTAGTAACGGATAGTTATAACAATGTGAGCGCAACCGCTGCTTACAAGCTTCCAGTTAGCCGATTGCATGTAGAGATTTTTGCCAAAGCAAATAACTTACTAGACGAAGAAATTAGAGACCACGCCTCTTTCTTAAAAGATGTTTCACCATCTGGCGAGCGCTCTTTACAGATTGGCGCAAGGGCTGATTTCTAGCCAATCATTGTTGAAACAACGATTAAGGGTGGCAGTGCCACCCTTAATTATGTCAGTAGTATCAAACCCCAAGTCATCACAACATTCGTCAATGCCACAAACACCGCAGCACTCCCGATATCTTTAGCGCGTTTAGCCAAAGCATGGCGCTCTATTGAGACGCGATCCACAGCGGCTTCAACAGCAGAGTTAAGCAGTTCAACAATCAGCACTAAAAACACACTGCCTATCATCAACACACGATGTAGCGCTTCAGCTTCTAAAAAGAAAGCCAGTGGAATCAGCACAACAGCAAAAAACACTTCTTGCCGAAAAGCATCTTCATGTTTGAATGCGGCTTTAAAGCCCTCCAAAGAATAACCAAATGCATTCAATAAGCGGGGTAAGCCTGTTTTACCTTTGAATGGGCTTTCTTCATGCGTTTGCGCGTTTGAGTCAGTATCGTTCATCAATTTATCACCAAATAATGTTCTGCGCATTTTAACATGCGTTATTATGTTGTTTTATTGAATATATTAAACAGCAAAGGTTTTACACATGGCAAGAATGGTAAATTGTATCAAACTAGGTAAAGAAGCTGAGGGCATGGATTTCCCGCCTTACCCTGGTGACTTAGGCAAACGCATTTACATAGGGGTTTCTAAGGAGGCATGGGCAACTTGGTTAAAACAACAAACCATGTTGGTTAATGAGAATCGCTTAAGCCTAGCTGACCCTGCTGCACGTAAGTACTTAACTGAGCAAACTGAAAAATACTTTTTTGGTGAAGGTGCTGATACGGCAGAAGGCTATGTCCCTGAAAACAAATAAGCGCATAATACTTAGATGAAAAAAATTATATTCATCCTAGTCGCCGTTTTTATGTTTCAGCACTTTTATAGTGGTGAGTTCAATATGGGTACAGGCCAAACTCAGGCGGCTGAAGTCAGACATGACAATGTCATTTTATATGCGACTTCATGGTGTGGCTATTGCAAAAAAACCAGAGCATTCTTAGCTGAAAACAATATACAGCACACAGAGTATGATATTGAAACAACCATGCGAGGCCGTGATGGCCATGAAGCATTAGGTGGCGGCGGTGTACCTGTGTTGGATATTAAGGGTAATGTGGTGCATGGCTACAATGTCAGAAAAATGTCGTCAATATTAAGGTCTCTTGATTTAATGTGACTGACTTCTAAAAACGACCGCCAATAAAAAACCCGCAAGCTGCGGGTTTTTTATAAGCATATCGCTTATTTGGTGTAAGTTTTAACGCCATCGGCTGTTGCCAATAACAATACATCTGCTGAACGCGCTGCAAATAATCCATTAGTGACAACACCAACGATTTGATTCAGCTTCGCTTCGAAATCAACCGGATCGCTAATCGTTAAATTATGTACATCTAAAATCACATTGCCATTATCCGTTGTGAAGTCACGCAACTTAGGCTGACCACCTAGCTTAACAATTTCACGTGCCACTTGCGAGCGTGCCATTGGCAACACTTCTACTGGTAATGGAAATTTACCCATCACTGGTACAAACTTCGTTTCATCACAAATACAGATGAATTTCTTAGCCACAGCAGCAACAATTTTCTCACGTGTTAATGCACCACCGCCGCCTTTTAACATATGTAGATGCTCAGTAATTTCATCAGCACCATCAACATAAATATCCATACCATCAACGTTATTCAAATCAAATACTTCAATCCCGTGGCCACGTAAAAGTTCAGCTGTTGCTTCAGAACTAGCCACTGCACCTTCAAATTTGTGTTTAACTTTTGCCAACTCTTCAATAAAGTAATTAGCAGTAGAGCCTGTTCCAACACCAATAATGCCTTCTTTTACGTATTCAACCGCTGCTTTAGCAACCTGCTGTTTTAATTCATCTTGCGTATATGCCATTTTAAGTAAATCCTTAACAAAGTCTTTATAATGTAACCAAGCATAACTATACACTGCTCCGCAAAATTTAAACATGTCAAAACTTACCCTACAAGACTATCTCAACAACATCGAAAACTCTCATGTTTATGATGTGGCGATGAATACACCGCTTGATTTTCAACCAGTTTTATCGGCTCGACTCGGCAATCAAGTCTTGCTTAAACGCGAGGACATGCAGCCAATCTTTTCTTTCAAACTGCGTGGCGCTTATAACAAAATGGCCAATCTAACGGCCGAACAACTGAGTCGAGGTGTGATTGCCGCCAGTGCTGGTAACCATGCCCAAGGCGTAGCATTAGCGGCACAAAAGCTGAACTGCCGCGCCGTCATTGTGATGCCAACCACCACCCCGCGAATTAAAGTCAATGCAGTTAAAAGCCGTGGTGCTGAAGTGGTGTTAATCGGCGATAGTTATTCAGATGCTTATGAACATGCAACGAAGCTAGAGCAAACTGAACAGCTGACCTTTGTGCACCCCTATGACGATCCTGATGTCATTGCGGGACAAGGCACGATAGGCATGGAGATTTTAGAAGCGCACCCTGAACCAATTGAAGCCATCTTCTGCTGTGTAGGCGGTGGCGGTTTAATTGCAGGTATTGCCGCTTACGTGAAGGCAAAGCGACCTGATATCAAAATTATTGGTGTCGAAGCAAAAGATGCTGAAGCAATGACAAAATCACTTAAAGAGCTGCAACGTATCACACTAGACCACGTCAGTTTGTTTGCCGATGGCGCTGCTGTTAAACAAGTTGGCGCACATACATTCGACTTATGTCAGCAATATGTTGATGAAATGATTGTTGTCGACAATGATGCAATATGTGCGGCCATAAAAGATGTGTTTGAAGATACACGTAGCATTTTAGAACCAGCTGGTGCGCTTGCTGCCGCAGGCCTTAAGGCCTACGCTGAACGAGAGGGGATTACTAACAAAACCTTAATCGGTATCGCTTCAGGTGCCAATATGAATTTCGATCGTTTACGCTTCATTGCGGAACGTGCAGAAGTTGGTGAAAAGCGTGAGGCTGTACTAGCTGTTACGATTCCAGAAAAGCCTGGCGCTTTTAAAGCCTTCTGCCGCTTATTAGGTGACCATAATATCACTGAGTTTAATTACCGTTATTCTGATACAAACGAAGCCCACATTTATGTAGGTGTCGCAATCCATGATCCAGCAGAAACTGTTGGTTTAGTTGCTGATTTAGAAGCGGAACATTTAGCCACTGTAGACCTCACCGATAATGAAATGGCAAAATTACATTGCCGCCATTTAGTCGGTGGACGAGCTCCATTGGCGATACACGAAGTGGTGTATCGATTTGAGTTTCCAGAAAAACCATATGCTCTGATGCATTTTTTAGACAAAATGGGCCACGACTGGAATATCAGCTTATTCCACTACCGCAATCATGGCGCCGACTTTGGTCGCGTACTAGTCGGCATACAAGTGCCGCCAGCTGAAACTAATGATTTTACCGATTTCCTAAACAGCTTAGGTTATCCATACTGGGATGAAAATGAGAACCCTGCTTACAAACTATTCTTAAGCTAATGCATGTCGTGTTTGTATTTAGCCAATGGTGTAGCCAGTGTTTTGGTTATAATCAACCACCTAAAACCCTTTGGCTATTTTAAGTCACTGTCTAATCACGCTAAAATTAATCGAACAACCAAGCATAGTTCTTGCATGATTACTCAGCTAGGCTTTATTAACTAGATCACACTTTGGAGAAAAAGAATGAAAGTTATACCAACCTTTAACAAAGCAAGCATCAGCTTACTCATGCTGGCACTCGTTGCTGGTATTGCTGGCTGTAGCCAAGAGCAAGCTACTGAAGTAGCAACAGAAACAATGGCTGAAGAAGTTATTAGTGAAGCATCAAGCGGACTTGCCTATGTAACAAGCCAGAAATCTGATACTGCCGGCGTTAGTGTGATTGACCTTGCTACGATGGAAGTCGTGAACACATTTGACGTCAAAGCAGAAGGCCCTAGAGGCTTAGGCATTACTGAGGATGGCACGAAACTCATTGTTGCCACACGTGAAAACTCTAGCATTTCTGTGATTGATACAGCAACAGGTGAAGTGCTTCAACAAATCGAAGTGGGTAAAAATCCTGAGTTTGTTCGTGTAAGAGGTAACTTTGTCTTTATTTCATCAGAGCCAAGCGCAGTAGGTGGCCCTCCACCAAAACCTGGTTCAAAAGAAGCTGAAGAAGATGACGATGATGATGACAAAATCCCAGCGCGTATTGCGATTGTTGATTTAGCCAAAGGTGAGAAAATTAAAGAAATCGTCGGCGGCCCAGAAACAGAAGGCATTGAGTTTTCTGCTGACGGTCAAGAGATTGTGATTACCAACGAAGCTGACAACACCATCACTGTCCATAACATTGAAACAGGTGAGTTAGTGAAAACGATTCACACGCATGAATATGGCGATCGTCCTCGTGGCATCAAAGTATCACCTGATGGCAAAACATACTTAGCAACACTTGAATACGGCAACAAATTCATGGTCCTAGATGCAGACTACAACGTTGTACGTGTGGTTGATACTGGAAAAGTACCTTACGGCATTTCTTTTGATTCAACTGGCGAGCATATTTATGTTGCGGCCAATAAAGAAAAAGCACTGCAAGTATTTGATGCAAAAACTTACGAGAAAATTAAAGACATTCCAACAGGGAACCGTTGCTGGCACTTTAGTTTCACGCCAGATGAGAAGCAGCTATTACTCGCTTGTGGAAAATCTGACGCAGTCTTTGTGATTGATACAGAGAAACAAGAAGTCACAAAAGAAATCCCAGTGGCTGATATGCCTTGGGGCATTGTAACTTACCCTAAATCAATGGGTAGTTTAGATACTAAGTTTTAATTCACTTAAAGCAATTAAGGGAAAGCCTCGCATTGCGAGGCTTTTTTCCTAATAGCTCCCGTACAGTTAAAAGACTAACACTTCCCCTTTACCATCAGATCGCTATACTCATCAGGTGAAATCAAACCATGAAATTATGTGCATACCATGCATTTTCTTTTGGTATCATAAGTGAAGTTTACAACATTAGGTTAATCGCATGGCGTGTAACGTTTTAGGCACCAATTTACAAGTGTGTGGATTAACACCCCTTACTGGATTTACGCGCACTGGCTGTTGCGATACAGGACCAGAAGATTTAGGTAGCCATACGGTTTGTGTACAAGTAACGGATGAATTTCTCGCATTCTCTATATCACAAGGCAATGATTTAAGCACACCAAGGCCCGAGCATGATTTTAAAGGGCTAAAAGCTGGTGACCGCTGGTGCCTTTGTGCCGCACGTTGGCTAGAAGCCAGTCAGGATGGCTTTGCGCCGCCAGTGATCTTAGAGGCGTGTCATGAAAAGTGTTTGGATGTTGTCAGTCTAGCTGATTTGAAATATCACGAGCTACGTTAAAGCCCGCAGGTTTTGTATGACTGAAGTCAAATCAAAGAAAGTAATTTAGATTTTATCGATGTAAGTGCAAGGCGCTTGAACGGACACAGTACGATTAGTACGATGAGAGAACAGCAGCGCCGCAGTTGTATTGCTAAAATGAAAATTTATTTTCTCTGGTGTTACCTGAACCTTAATCCTGAACCTGTAAGGATCAGGTGGTAACAACTTAAGGCATTTTAGGTTCACCCACCAAGAGTCGCTTAAAAGCAAACTCAATTTAGAGCAATCACACCATGCCTGATGAGTCGAAACCTATTGTGTAAACTAGTTCAAGGAATATTGATTCAGGCAACACCAGAGAAAACAAATTGAATGATAGAACAGAGATGTGACACGATTTTCATGAGTTAGCTTTGTTGATTACAGTGATTTATTTTGCTCTGCAATGGCTTCATCAATTTGATTCTGCATTACAGCAATCCTACGCTTATAATCGCCAATGTCAACGCCGCCACTTTTTGTATTGAGCACTTCATGAGAGAGATTCAAGGCTGCCATCATTGCGATACGCTCTACACCCACCACCTTGCCAGAATCTCGTATATCGCGCATTTTTTTTTCAAGGTAGTCAACGGCATCCATCAGCCCCTGACGCTCCTCATCGGTGCAGGAAACGGTGAATTCACGGCCCATAATTTGTACGTCTACTGACTTTGCTTTACTCATGCGGCCTCTTCACCTTGTGGCAGTTTTTCTAATAGTCCTTCGAGCCTAACACTAGCTTGCGCCATCTTATTTTTTAATGCGTCTGATTTCTCACGTAAGCCCTCGTTTTCTTCGCGCAGGGAACCACACAAAGCAATCAGCTTTGATATTCTTTCTTCTAGTTCTTTTATATCGTCATCCATAGCCCCACTATAATTGAAAAAATCTATATTAGTCAACAGCTAACATGGGCTATTCAAAGTAAATTAACATAATTAACATTGTGTTGCATTCAAGTATTCGTTGTTTTTTCTTAAACATCCATTATAATCGGCGCTGTTGTCAGGTGCCTTGTTGCTTTTCAAGTAACGAGGTGAAACTGGGAAATAGGTGAGTTAGAGTATATTTAATAAGTCCTATGCTGCCCCCGCAACGGTAAGTGAGTTTACATTTGATTTTGCAACCAGCCACTGAGCTTAACGCTTGGGAAGGCGCAAAATCTAATCTCACAAGCCCGGAGACCGGCCTCGCAACAACCAGCCTAATATTTAGGCGCGCTAGGAAATTCCGCGGGGTGCGGTGATCAAAAGCTGCACTGTTCTGATTGAATCGTTGTTACTGGACCAATTCCATTAAGCCGTAAGCATTTTTGTCTACTTATCCCTTCTGAATTCCCCAGTTTTAAACATACATGCGGGGTCGCATGGTATTAAGGGAAAGTAATGAAAAAAGTAATCATCGCCAGTCTTATCGGACTAATATTCATACCAAACGCTTACTCAGCTGAAAATATTGCATTAGATGACGTTGTTGTCACTGCTACGCGCACACCGCAACCACGTGAAAGCGTCATTGCAAACGTAACTGTTATCGACCAAGCAGAAATACAACGTAGCGGGCAATCGAGCTTAATCGATATTTTACAAAGGCAACCAAGCTTAGAAATATCCAACAATGGTGGTGCTGGTAAGCTATCGAGCATCTTTATTCGCGGTGCCAATTCAGATCATACTTTAGTCTTAGTCGATGGCATTAGAATTAATTCTGCCACCTCTGGAACAACGGCTTTTGAGAACCTGCCGGTTGATTTAATCGAGCGCGTCGAAATTTTACGCGGTCCCGCAGCTAGCTTATATGGGCAAGATGCGATTGGTGGTGTGATTCAAATTTTCACTAAAAAAGGTCAAGGTAAGCCGAAGTTCTATGCGAGCATCGGCTATGGTACTTATGGCACAAAGAAGGCGCAAGCAGGCGCTTATGGTGCGATTGGTGATACGCGTTATGCCTTCGGTGTGTCGAGTCAAGATACTGACGGCTTCTCCGCTTTGAAAACGAACGATCAAAATCTTGATGATAAGGACGGCTATCGCAACTTATCAGCAACAGGCTCACTTTCACATCAAATTACTGATGGCCATGAACTTGGCTTACAGTTCTTACATAGCAAAGGCCAAACGCACTTTGACAACCGATTTAATACCTATGCCTACGACCCTTCTTACAGAGATCACGCGCAGCTTGAACAATATAGCTACTCGTTTTTTACAAAAAATCAGCTGACTAGTAATTGGTTATCAACGCTAACAGTTGGTCAGGGTTTTGATGAATATACAAACTACACAGGCGCTACTTCATGGGCCCCTATCGGCCGCAGCCAGTTTAGGACAAAACAACATCAACTCTCTTGGCAACATGACTTTACCCTACCAGTAGGCACAGTCACCGCTGCCTATGACAGGCTAGAGGAAAGACTCAAATCGACAACGAATTATGACAAAACTAGTCGAAATAATGACGGATTTTATATTGGTTATCTAGCCAACATTCAAAACCACACTATCCACGCCAACTATCGTAGCGACCACAACTCAGTCTTTGGCATAAATGACACCCAAAGTATTGCTTATGGCTACCAATTTAATGATGCTTGGCGCACCAATATTAGTTATGGAAAAGCATTTAAAGTGCCTTCATTCAACTTTTTATACTACCCAACTAACCAAAACCCTAACCTGATTCCAGAAAAATCAGACAATGTAGAAGCTAGCCTGCGTTATGAAAAACTCGATACAACTGCAAGCGTCACCATTTATCAAAATAAAGTCCGCGACCTTATTCTTTCAAACTCAAGTACTGGCTTTACGCCATTTAACGTTAATAAAGCAACACTTGAAGGCATTACGTTAGCAGCCAGTCATCAAATAGAACATTGGTCTATTGGTGGTAGCATTGATATACAATCACCAAGAAATGAAGCAACAAATCAACTACTTCCTAGACGTGCTAATCGCCATGCTAAAGCAAATGTCGCTTATCAATGGAACCGGTTCCGCATTGGTACAGAAGTCATGTCCAGTAGCAAACGCTATAACGATGCAGCTAATAAGCAGCCACTTGCTGGCTACACCTTGTTTAATCTAACTTCAGAGTACGCATTTAATGCTCAATGGAAACTGCAAGCACGCTTAAACAATGTGTTTGATAAAGACTATGCATTAGCCTATGAAGGCGATCCAGAAACAACTGGATTCATATATGACAATGCAGGTAGCAACTTATTTGTTAACTTGAGGTGGGAATCAAAATAGCAGATTAAGCGGCTAGCATTAACGTATATCTTTTTAAAAAATGTTATGATGTAGGCCATGAACACGGAAAACTTTATGAAGCAATCACAAATCGTCAGAACTTTAATTATTGCCGCGGCAATCGCCTTTTTTATGTTGCTCACACGCGGCAGTCATGTACTGACGGCCGTATCGTTACCTGATGCCAGCATTGTGCTGTTTTTATTAGGCGGCCTATTCTTAAAACGTGCAGGCTGGTTTGCTGCCTTTTTTGTACTCGCCGCAGTTATCGACTTTGGTGCTGCTGCTTTAGATCCAGCACAAGGCTTTTGTTTGACTGATGGCTACTGGGGGTTAATTCCTGCTTACGGCGCCATGTGGTTAGGCGGCTTATGGCTAAGCAAACAAGCTGACGCTTTCTCAGCAATTCAGTATGTCATTGTTACTGCATTGACTAGCTTTGTTGCCTTTGTGATTTCTACACAAACATACTATCTATTCTCTGGTCGCTTCCCAGCTAGCGGTGTTATAGAAAGCATGCAGCATGGCTGGAACTACTTGCCAGGCTGGATGGGTTTTGCAGCCATGTACTTTGCCGTGGCTTGGTTAAGTGTTATCGCACTACGTAATATAAAATCTGCACCAACAATTAAAGCTTAATACGCTGATAAAATAGCTGTATATAAAAAGCCGCTTAACTAATAAGCGGCTTTTTTAATTTAAAAGGATATCCATGGTTGAATTCGAATTGAAAACTGAATATATCGCTTTATGTGATTTATTAAAAACAGAAGGCATTGCTGAGAGTGGCGGCCAAGGCAAGGCCATGGTTGCAGAAGGTATTGTCACCGTGGATGGTGAAATTGAATTACGTAAAACCGCTAAGATACGGGCAGGTCAAGTAATCGAGTGTTTAGGTCAAACCATTAAAGTGTTAGCTGCTCGATAAGCTCTCTTAGCAATAAGCCAATATCTAAATTCTCTTCTCCTTTGTACATTGTGTATGTTGCCAACGTTAAACTACATGGCACTAAATCATCTAGTTAAATCGACCCTACAATGTCGTGCTAAATCAATTATTTTTACTGCTTTTCAAACATTAAATATCATTAAGTGTTCCCAGCGCAATAATATTTGCTATAATTCGCGACTTGCAATTAATTCTATTTAGTTGCTAATGGCCCGATAGCTCAGTTGGTAGAGCAGCGGATTGAAAATCCGCGTGTCACTGGTTCGATTCCAGTTCGGGCCACCATTTAGAATAAGGCTGACAGCGATGTTGGCCTTTTTGTTACCTGCTAAATATCACTTCTAGACTACGCATAGACTACAAAGCCTTGTTATTTATCTCTTCTATAGCAATAAATTCTATTTAATTTTTGTATAGGGGGGGGTATCAAGAGCCCCTCTATTTAATTATTGCTGCACCAGCCCACTGATAAAAAAGTAAAATATTCAATTTTGCAATACTTGATAATGATTTTACTTAGCCGTCGTTCATGATGAACAATAGAGACTAATTTTTGTAATAGCATAATACTGTTATTAACAGTTAGACACACTTCTAATTGTAAATAACTTAAAGGAAATTATCATGTGGACAACACCAGCAGCTACTGAAATGCGTTTTGGCTTTGAAGTTACTATGTACGTAATGAACAAGTAATCTAGCATTAAGAATACATAAGGGAGCTTAGGCTCCCTTTTTTGTTTGTGTTAAATTTACATTAATGATTAATGTGGAATCTTTCTAAAATCCCACGGAGGCATTGGTTTCTTATCATTCCATAAGCCAAGCCTATCTTTTTGGGCTAAATATTCACCTTGCGCATATAAAGCCCTATCCTCAACCTCTTGCTCACGTTCATACTGCTTGTAATGCCATGCTAAGCCGCGTTTAACTTGCATTAAGTTAACATCTTCATTATTTAGCAGCACTTTGCCGATAATACGTCCATAACGACCTCGCTTGTTATAGACAACGTTTACTTCTTTGCCCGCTACCATTTCAGATAATGATTGCTTTGATACGTTACCAAATGCTTGATTCTTTTCAGGGGCATCTATTCCACCGAGTCTAATCTTAAACTGTTCTTTACTAGCATCTAAAATGGTGATTGTGTCACCGTCTATCACCTTAATGACGCGGCCAGTTATAACCTCAGCATAAGAAGTTATATATAAAAAAAGTAGTGGCAATAAGAGTAGATGTTTCATTCGTGCTTATTTAAAAGCCGATGTCGTATTTAAAGTACGTCGCGATTGCACTGGTGTGGGCGTAGGATAGTTCTTGGTATTGGCTATGCACACTGATTCGATGATTTGGGGCAATATCGAAGGTGGCCCCTATGGAAGCAACGCCGCGGGTTTTGTTAATACGCGAGTTCAGGTCAACGGGAGTCAGTCCGGTAATCGTAGAGGACGTCGCCCGGATCTTATCGACATCATTACTGACATCATGCTCTACTCCAAGGCTGGCATTCATGGTTATCTTATTGTTCAGTCGATGCTTCGCCTTCATACCGATAATCACGGTCGTGGCTTTATCCTTTAGAGTATTGAAGGTGAGTGGGTCATCCACACCAGTTTCGGTATAACCATCTTGTTTGATGATGGCACGACGCATAGCGAAGTAAGGACGGTAAGCGGTCTTGTTACCATCGGCAAATTGGTAGGATACTTCGGCTAAATAACTTTGCACTTCAATGTCAGTTTCTCCTTGACCTGGTTGCGCATCACCGGTGACCGATCGAGTAATGTCTAATACTTTAGCTTGGTAAGCATTAGCTACTTTCAATTGGAAGCCAAGATGGTTCGGATGTTGATTCCACACCATGCTCACACCCATCATAGGGGTCTTCTCTTTGACCTTGATGCCATTCGGAGTATTGCTGTTAATTTGCTCGTCAATAAAGCCTGCTACACGGAAGTTATCGTTGACCTTAAAGCCACCGACGGCGACGAACCCGGCACTACTCGAGCCGGTATTGTTATTACCATTCAGATCGGTATGCCTACCGCCAATCGAGAAACAGCCGCCGTTGACATCAAACACACCACAGTCATAGGTATGCAAGTTAGCGTAATTGGTTTTCATGGCGAGGCTAGCAATTTCTGAGCTAATCGCGTCGCGTGCGGTTCCGATGGATACAAGTGTACTTTCTGCAGAGGGTGCATCAATATAACTACCATCTAAGACGCCGGTGATGTTTAAGTCCCAATTCGTGCCGTCATGGGTCAGCGTCCATGCCGCCCCAGCACTGGTACCGGTCGTGGCACTCAATACACCGCTGGAGGCAATACCAGTCAAGACATCCTGGTAGGATTTATCGCCAATACCAGCACCTGAATTAGTTAAGTCGATACCGAAAGCCATGGTACCGGAAACCCCTGAGAATGTGGCTTTACCGTACTCTGCCCCGAATTCTCGAATGATAATATTGTAATTGCTAGGCACCACACCATTGTAAGTAAGGCCACTTTGGAAGTTGTTGAGTGTGGCAATCGTGCTACTAGAAACCCTAATACCATAGTCGTTACCAGAAATAGTACCGAGGTTGGTCAATGCTGTTAATGAGCTAGAACCGTCAAGCTTGATACCATAAGAAGAAGATCCAGAACTTGAGATAGAGCCACCACTTGCTAAGTTTAAAGTATTATTAACCGAGCCACTAGTAAGGCTAACCCCATGTTTTGAGGCACCGTCAGTGGAAATAGTACCGCTCAAGTTGAAGATGTTGGAGTCGGCACTATTCAAATAGATAGCATCCGCAGCAGCAGCCAGCGTACCGGTGTAGTTGAAAACGTTCGAATCACTGTATTTCACATGCATCCCTTCATCACCAGCTGTAATATCACCGGTGATGGTCGTGGGATTAGAGTCAGCATTTCTGAAATGCAAGCCGTCTCCAGTAGCGGTTATGTTACCCGTGATGGTGGTGGTGTTACCGGCACTATAGTCACCAATATAAAGACCCTGGGCTGCTGAAATATTACCGGTCACAGTGGTGGTATTAGTATTTGCCGCGTTATAAAAATGCAAGCCGTTGTCGTCCGAGCTGGTAATGTTGCCGCTAATCGTCGTGGTATTGTTATCGGCCATTACAAAGGCAACCGCTTCTTCAGTTGAGCTACTGATATTACCTGTATACACTGATGTATTTTTATTAGTGTTGCTTCCATTGTAAAAAATACTTTGTAGCACGGTACTTATACCCCCGGTTACCGTGATGGTATTTCCCCCGTTTTCCCCACTATTGTGTAAATAAATACCCTGTCCAGAACTACCTGTTGTGCTGTTACTAATATCCCCAGTAATAGTTATAACGTTACTATCCAAACCAATACCGTATAAATTCTTGGCACTTATGCCACTGGTATTCGTTTGGGAGAGATTACCATTAATGATATAGGTATTATCGTCGGTCTGAAGGCGCATATTATGGCTCTGATCTCCGCTTCCAATAAGATTACCATTCACAGTGGTGGTGGTGTCAGTAGCAGACTCATTCGAATGTATTTGGTAGCCGTATTGACCTGCTCCACTTATATTTCCAGTAATGGTGGTGTTGGTGTTGGCATTACCTTGATTGTCAAAACCAAAATTACTATTGTCTGTGGTAATGATATTCCCAATAATAGTCATTGTATTATCATCAGCAGACCTTGCGCCATAGCCATTAACTAGGGTGGTAGTGATATTACCGGTATGTGTGATGGTATTTCCGGTAGCGCCCCAGTAATCTATGCCTTTGGCACCAGCAAGAATATTTCCCACTGTGGTTACGGTATTATTATCTCCGTAAAAAATGATGCCAATGTCAGCAGATGATGTTATGTTACCTGTGAGGGATACCGTATTGGAGTCACCACTTACCCATAAACCCCTTGCAGTGCTGCCGGCGGCACTCACATCGCCTGTCATCGTCAAGGTATTAGAGTTACCCGCTATGTTAATCCCAAAACAATTACCCCCACTGCCTGAGGCACACGTGGTGGTGATGTCACCATTCAGCGTCATGGTATTGTTAGCAGTCCCACCAGCAAATACAATACCCTCGCTACTATCGCCATTGGTAATGATATGCCCGGTCATATTGATTATGTTATTGTCAGTAGAGAGATATATGGCGTTATCTATTGAGCTCAACGTGATACCAGCATTAATCGTTGCCGTATCATCGCCGTCAATAGTAAGCCCGCAGTTGGTCGCAGTAGAATCACTGGAGCAGGAGACCTCATCGGCCCAGGCCGCGTTTTCTGCACCCAATAAGAGTATCAGTATCAAAAAATATAAGCGCCTATTTGCTTGCCAAAACATTCTTGCTACCCTCCACAGAGAACTTCTCGGTTAAGCCAAACAAAGTACCTGCGGATAATTTACAGGCAAACTCATTAATGGTATCGCCATACAAGGTTACGCCAGTAGGCACTCCACCATTTCTATAGCTCACAACTGTGCCCATTTTATTTCTTGAGATACCGCGATACCACCGCCTAAATAAGGCGTAACAGGAGTATTGCCTAGTGAAAAAGGCAGGAAGTCATAAAAGGTATTGATAAATACACTCGTATAGTCGATATCTTCTTTATCCTTTGCGGCATTGTTTACTAAAAAAGCAAGTCGGGAAGGATTGGAGTGGAAAATGCTATTTTCATGGTTATGTTTCCATTAAACTTAAGGACTAGCTTAAAAGTAGCGTCGTTAGCACAAACATAATTAACAGTACGCCAATTTTTATCAATGGGCAAGTTTTTGATGTTGGAGTGTGTATAGAAATACCTTTGTTTAACTCACGGAGTGTCTACATCAACAAAAGGCTCGAAATCAACCCCTAGGTTTTTCTTCCAAGACTTCTTAACGGCTTTTTCAGCCTCTTCAATGTGTTGTTGTTCAACATACAAAGCATCATGAGTAGGTAACGACACTATTCCCTGGCCTACCAAATCACACATCGCATCAAGCATAATGTCCCCCTCTAGCCCCTTTAGTACAACACCAATGCCCTTGTAAAACTCCGCATATAGGCCTGGGAATAGCCTTTGAATAACATCTTCAATTAACTCTCTTTCTTTTTCAGTCATTACAAATTTAGATTCGAAGTAATCATCCTCATCAATATCTGCGGAAAATGTAATGGACCTGTCTGCTGCACCAATAATTTTCATAATTAGCCACTTAACATTTGCTCGAGACTGCCCTGACTCATCTGCAATTAGTTGATAAAAGTCTCTATATTTTAAAAAAGCTTACAGGACACTGTAAGCTTTTTTTGATTTCTATTGTTAGCAATTGTGGCACTATCTAGCTAGCATTTCAAAAGCGAATAACTGTAGGTTACTCCACATTCAGCCCGACAATATAAATCGCAAAATTTCACTTTGAATTAAAGTCTATTCAATTGCTTTCGTAATATTTTCAACTACTTTTTTAGCATCACCGAACACCATCATCGTTTTCTCTAGATAAAACAGCTCATTATCTACGCCCGCATAACCTGTTGCCATTGACCGCTTGTTAACAATAATCGTTTTTGCTTTATATGCGTCTAAGATTGGCATGCCATATATTGGGCTTTCTGGGTTCTTAACGGCAGGGTTCACCACATCATTTGCACCTATAACAAAAACAACATCCGTTTGTACAAACTCATTATTAATCTCTTCCATTTCTTCCACCTGTTCATAAGGCACATCAGCTTCGGCTAACAAGACATTCATATGCCCTGGCATCCTACCTGCAACAGGGTGTATGGCATACTTTACATTTATGCCCTTTTCAATCAATCGAGATGCTAGCTCTTGTAGCACAAGCTGTGCACGTGCTACCGCTAGACCATAACCTGGCACAATAATCACCGAATCTGCGTTGGCTAATAAGAAAGCGACATCCTCAACTGAAACCGCTTTTGCTGTCTTTTCTTCTCCACTGCCTGTGCTAGATGAGACCTCTGCACCAAACCCTCCTAACATCACACTTAGGATTGAGCGGTTCATTGCTTTACACATGATGTATGACAATATCGCCCCAGAAGATCCAACGCACGCTCCCGCAATGATTAGCACGGAATTGTTAAGAGTAAATCCTATTCCAGCTGCTGCCCAACCTGAGTAACTATTTAGCATGGAGACGACCACCGGCATATCGGCTCCACCTATTGGAATGATTAAAGTAACACCTAATATCAACGCCAAACCACACATCAGTAAGAATAGCGTTTGACTTTGATAAAGATTAAAGTAAGTTCCGCATGTAACCATCAATATGGCGAGTATTAAATTTAACAAATGCTGCCCTTTAAATACAATTGGCTTGGCACCGAATCTTCCTGAAAGCTTCCCAAAAGCGACCACTGAAGCCGTAAAGGTAATGGCGCCTATAAATGCACCGATAAACAATTCAACTCTTTGTATTGTGCTATGCGCTTCAGCACTATTAAAAACCGCTGCGATGGCAATCAGTAAAGCTGACACACCGACAAAAGAATGCATCAACGCGACTAGCTCTGGCATATCGGTCATTTGGACACGTTTTGCAACCGTTATGCCAATAATCGCACCTAAACCAATGGCAGCAAAAATCAGTGAGAATATTAATTCATGCCCAACAAATAATGTGGTCACGACTGCGAGCGCCATACCTACCATGCCTAGCACATTGCCTCGACCAGCACTATTGGGTGAGGAAAGCCCTTTTAACGACAGTATAAAAAGAACAGCAGAGACTAGATAAGCAGACGTCGTTATATTAGGATTAATAGACATTATTTAGGTCCCTTCATCTCTTTTTTATCTTTCTTTTTAAACATTTCCAACATTCTGCGTGTCACCATAAATCCACCAAAAATATTAATCGACGTTAGAAAAATAGCAATTGTGCCCAAGATGCTTGTTAAATTAAAAGCGACGCCTTCTATCTGAACTGTTTGCAGCATCGCGCCAACAATGACAATACCTGAAATCGCATTTGTAACAGACATCAAAGGGGTGTGTAATGCAGAGGTAACATTCCACACAATGTGATATCCCACAAAAATTGCTAGCACAAATATAGTTACATTTTGCATTGTTAATAATTCATTCATGGTGTTTCCTTATTCATATTTTTTGAAATATCGCCATTTTCACAGAGCAAGCAAGCCTTAACTAATTCATCCTCTTTCGACAAATCCAGCTTTGCATCATCCGTTATCATTAATTTCAAAAACTCAAATACATTTTTTGCATAGAGTGATGACGCATCGGCGCTCACTAAGCTGGGTACATTGGTATAGCCAACAAGGGTAACGCCATGCTTAACTACAACCTCATTCGCTACTGTCAGCGGGCAGTTCCCCGAGCCGTCCTTGCCCATACCTGCAGCTAAATCTACAACCACAGAGCCTAACTTCATGGACTGCACCACTTCAGCACTGAGTAAAACTGGTGGTTCACGTCCAGGGATCAGTGCAGAGGTAATAATAATATCGGATTCTTTTGCGCGTTTAGCTACTAGCTCTGCTTGACGTTTCATCCATGACTCAGGCATGGCACGTGCATAACCAGCCTCCCCAGCAGCAATTTTCACCTCCTCTTCCGTCTCGTATGGAACATCTAAAAATTTAGCACCTAGTGACTCTATTTGCTCTTTCACAGCAGGCCGTACATCTGAAGCCTCTATAACAGCGCCCATACGTCTTGCTGTTGCAATCGCCTGCAAACCAGCTACACCAGCCCCTAAAACCAATACTCGTGCAGCCTTCACCGTGCCTGCCGCCGTCATTAACATAGGCATAAAATGTC
>Ga0302121_10000630_pt1 | contig 18230 bp, 24 predicted proteins | sample CB21_surface_MG_FD_203120 | JGI IMG/M metagenome (GOLD analysis project Ga0302121, IMG submission 203120) | Marine microbial communities from Western Arctic Ocean, Canada - CB21_surface | ecosystem: Environmental > Aquatic > Marine > Oceanic | place: Canada: Western Arctic Ocean | collected... | reverse complement strand
TCCATGATCTTGGAGTTGCGAATGATCTAGAGCTACCTCTAGGATCAAAATCGTATAAATCTTGTTTGGCGAACGTGCAATAACCTACAACATCAGGATGTATGTGGTTAGTAGTCGCCCATTCCATCCAATCTTCAAAGTCCACTCTCAGTTCTACGTGGACAAATCTGTTGGCCAATGGAGCCGGCATTCTGTAAGTGACACCTTTGTCACTGTCTCTGTTACCTGCCGCCACAATCGAAACGCCTTTTGGTAGGTGATACTGTCCCACTCTCCTGTTTAGTATAAGTTGATACGCCGCCGCCTGTACAGCCGGTGCCGCCGAGTTTAATTCGTCCAAGAACACAATAGCAGTAGACTCGGGATCAGTTGGCAGTTCCGCCGGACTCGCCCATACCATGTTGTTCTCTTTTGCATTGTAATAAGGAATACCCTTGATGTCTGTGGGTTCCCATAGAGGAAGTCTGATGTCGACCACTTCTCTTTTCTGTGCATCCGCAATCTGTTTAACGATGTCTGACTTACCAATACCTGGTGCTCCCCACATCATTATGGGTCTCTGTAATTTGATACAATGTGTTAGTGCTGATTTGGCCTCGTTTGGACCAACTGTTCTGTTTTGACTGCCTATTGCCGCCTCTTTGTTTTTGTTTGTTCTCGCCATTTTGTACACTCCTGTTAAAATGTTGTTATAGTATCATTATAACAGAATTGTAGTGTGCGTCAACCTGGTAAAAGTCGTGGTTTTATTGGCTTTCTTGGTCCTCGGCCTTGCTCATTGCCCTGGCCAACCCGTATTTCGTGACATCTCCGGCAAAAAGCATCAGTTGTAATGCCATTTTCTCCATGGTCACTATGATCTTTGCCTTGTCTACAAAGTACGGACAATCGACGAATTCGTCCAACCACAGGTATGTTTGGGGTGTGAATATGATCTTCTGGGGGAATTTGATGGGGTATGTTTTTAGGTCTATGCTCTCCAGCATTTCAAAGCCCTGTTTGGTCAATCTTAAGGACCTGGCCTGGTAACTCTCCCTTACATTCTGCCACCATGTGTAGTAGTTGGTCTTGATGGTCTCGTCATGTATGGGTTGTTCCAGCAGTTGCATGAAGGTCCGGGTGTAGGCTGTCTTGCGATCCATTGTACAGTTAATTATCTAGTGAATTTGTCGCCGGTCTTTAAAAGATACACACCAAACTTGTCAGTGCCGTGCTGTGTGTTCAATTTCTTGGCCAGGTTCTCCGCGTGTCCTGGGTTTGAGAATGACACTTTCTTGTACTTGGGCCCGGGGTAGTTGGCCACCAGACTTGAACTCTTCAGGTTGATCGGCTTGCCGTCATAGAAAACAGCCCAGATGCCCTCGGCCGCTAGGACCTCGTCCATCTTGAAGGTGGTCTTGTTGCTGTGTTGTAATAACACTGTTGGTTTGGGCCTACTCATAATATTATGTATATTTACCAGAAAAGTTACCACTAGGTAGCATTGGAAAGATTTGGAACGTTGTCTTTAGGATTCTATGACTTTATTTTTATCACCGTGTATTATCACATGATATCTATATTCATTGCTCTGATTGATCACAGTATGATAGTTGATTAGATTCAAACGATATGCAACACCAGGGCTGAATTCTAACTCTCCGTGATGTTCTAGATAGAACTTACATGCGGTAGGGTGTGTGATTGCAACATTAACAGCACTCAGTTTACTCTCGGTTTGATCCCTATGTATGTTGATGAAGCCTTTGGGAGCCAAGCACATCACTCTGACTCGTTGGAATCTCTGATAGCCTAAAGTTTTCAACCACGCTATGGTATGTGGCATGTGTTCCAACGCTTCATTGGTCCACACGTGTGGTCTACTGTCGTTGTAAAATGAATCTTCTTTGGTTGCGTCGCAACTTTTGCCATGTATGCAGAATGAGGACCATCCCATGCCCGACTCTTCTCTGTGTGGCACCAACCACTTCTTAATCTTTAATATTTCTTCGTGTATTTTTTCAACAGGAACATCTAAATCTAATTTCTCACATGGAGGATCGTTGTATGGATTTTGCTTTGTATTTGAGTTGATAAAGGACTTTGTGGCAGGGGAAATTAAGTTGATCCACTTATCTATGTTGTCATTGATATAGTTGTACTTGAAATCCATGATATTTGAGAGGTTTATCGATTCCATGTGGTATCCTTTGACACAATCCAGGATGTTCTTGTTCTCACACGTGATTTCCTTGTCCTTGAGGTCTTGCCATGTCCATGTGTTTTTTCTGTATTTGTCCACGAGTGTATTGAAGTTGCGGTTGACGGCATCCACGAATTTATCCTTATCCATTATGAGTTCTTTGTTGCTGTCTTGTTCTTCGTCTAGATTCAGGTGCCAGTGTTTCACTTTGTTCTCGATTATAAATCTGTACACGAACTCTCCAAAATTATGTCCATTCCATTGTTTTATACACTGGTCTACGAATTTGAGCTGTAGTTTACTGATATCACATATGTTTATTTTTTTCGCAGTCTGTAACATCCATCCTATCCCTCCTCCTGTACATAGGACTTTTGTAGTTTTCTTTATTTTTAATGTTTCGTTGTTGAATATCCACATAGTATTTTCGATCATATCCTTGTACTCAACAAAAGGATCTTCAACATCGGGGTTTGGTAGATACACCTTGTATTGCCTCAGCACAGGTGGGAAATTGTTGAAGTACTGGTGCTTGTTTAGATGGTTGGCAATTATGTCCTGTCCGAACTTGCTCTGTTCTATAATGTGATCACCCTGACCTGCTCTTAGATATATGGGTGTGTAATTGTGATGTATGTCCTTGTCTGCCCTTGTAAAGTTAGGAAACTTCAATTTTATTGTATTGCTTAACGTTTTTGGCATCATGTCTGTGCGAATAAGCAGTGCTTGATCGTTCAAATACACAGAATTAGTTGCATTGTCGTGTTCTATGTGTCCAACTCCTGTCTTTAATAAAGCAGGGGATAGTTCATTGAAGAACATTTCGATATCAGTAAACACAGTACCAGACTTTACTAAGAACGTATATTCTTTCATTCCACTTAAATTTGTTACTTGTTCCCATGTATCTATCAATCTTATGTCTGTACGTATAGGATTGCCCCATTTTCCAAACAATATAGACCCTATAGTCTTGTTTCTATATATGTCTCCGCATATTACGAAAGTAGTTTTATCGATCATAATATTATCCTATTAAATTTGAAGTCTTTCATATTGCCTTTGTAATCAGTTGTTGCCAGCAATGGAGCAGATTGTTCTAATATGTTATTCCAATTGGGTATGCCATGATAAGCAAACCATTCTTCCTTGTACAATTTGAACCATTCTACAAACTCTGTATTGAGAGGCGATGGTACTTTATCTTCGGTAGCAATAAAAAACATCGCCCGGAAAGTTGTGTGCGGTTTGGCCAGCTGGTTGAATCTTGTTTGATCATTTGGCTCCTTATCTTTCCAATATGTTACTGGTGTCTTGCCTAGCTCGGCCCAGGGAAGGTATATGTAATTTTTAATAATACTGTCTTCATAGAAATTGTAACACTTGAATTGCTTGGTTAGGATTCCTTCATACGTTCCCCATCCTACTTTTATGTTTTTTTTATTAGTTCCCCCTTCATGAAAATGTACTGAATGGTGTAGTTTGTAGAGTATGGTGTTATCTTTCAGTTGAGATAATCTATCATGGTGTTCTTCGTATATCCGGTGTAATTGATTTAACTTTCCCTGGTCTAAAGGGACAATGTTTATAGGCTCTATGTTTGCAAATTTACAGAATTCAGCATATAATTCTCTGATGTCTGAAACGTCTTCCATGCATGATTCGACCGAGTCTATCGGAACATTCTGTAAATGTTTTATTTTACTTGCCCATTTTTCTGCAAGTTCAGAATCATGTAAACGATAGTCAATATCTATATCGTTATCAAAGATTATTTTGAATGTTTTATTTTTCAACCCTAAATCCACCACCATCCATCTCGATGTTGACTGTCTGTGCTTCTCTGGCAGTCTTCAAGGCCTCTATGATCTCTTCCTGTATCGTGACCATGCGTGTCATAACTTGAGTTAGACTATCCGCCAACTGGTCCGCTTCCCGGGCCGGTATCACGATCTGTCTCTCGCCCTTCTGTCTCAGGGTTCTTATCCTGCCTATGAGATCCTCGATGGGTCTAGTTTGAATCTTGGAATTGTTTGACCGCGTCATTTAATACCTGTTGCATTTCTAGTTTAGATTTGATTGGTCCTCGGTAATCGTACCTCGAGAGCGTGATCATCTTGGGACAGTATGCCTTACGCCATCCCTTCTCGAAGCAGATTATGTAGTAACCTGCACAGAACTGGCTCTTGCTCTTGGGTGTCTTGGTGTACACAGGCAATTGATTCTTGACGTCAAACATGGGGTTGTACGGATGTTGGCTACATGGATAACCATGCACGTCAAAGTTGTCTGTCTGTATCTCGTCTTCTGGTTTCTTTGTGTTTGCTTCGTCAAACACGCCAAACCCGAACTTTGTGAACAGGCTCTCCTGTGTGTGGAACACTTCTCTGTTGTCCTGTTTGCTGAGGAAGATCCAACCGTTGTCCACTTGTTTCTGTAGGGTACCTAGTTTTTGGCCGTTTTGCTCGACTATCCAGAACTTGTCTTTGACTAAGGTCTTTGCTCTAACTGTCATTGTGTTAACCTCGCATTAAAAGGCTCAACATACAGTTGCGCCTGCTCACTGATCCTATTTAAATCGTACTTGCCACAGAACCTCATGAATCTGATTCCAACTTGGTCAACGTTCTTGTTCTCTGCCTTGGCCTGTGCAATCGTTTGATCAAGTTCTTCTATTATGGCTTCTGGTTGTGCATGTAAATCCACTAATGCCCTGTTCCTTTCGTAGTCATCCATCACTCTGTGTTCGTTGCCCTCATGGTCCACCCACTTGCTCAACATCAGGTTGTTCCATGTGTATCCTTTTTCCTGCCTATCTGCGTATGCTTCCTGTAGGCCTATCTTGTTCTTCGTGCCTTTTGTACGCACACCTGGGTATGCTGAGAATATGTTGTCACTGGGGTCACCCCTCATGCTCTTCTCGAATATGATCCATTCCACGTCTGGCGCGGGTTTGGGTGCTTTCAATTTCTTGTCTATGACCGGTGTGCCGTTCCTCTCGAACCACCCCTCATGTGTCATTGTGACTTCGTTGACACCGTTGTACTGCTTGACATGTGGCGTTATCAGTTGATTCAGATCCTTGTCTGTGCTTATGATCACGTGCTTTTGATCAGGGTGCTTGTCTATCCAACGTGCGATCAGGTCATCCGCCTCCACTCTCTTATTCTGTAATACCGTGACGTTCGTTTTAGTCTTTATGAAGTCCACAAAATCATCATAGCACTCCCAGAACACGTCATTCTCTTCCTTCTCTTTCTCTGTCATGGCCTCCGCCATCACTTTACGATTCCTCTTGTATGGTGCGTATAGATCTTTCCTGAATGATCTGCCCTCCAGGCAGAATACCACGTGAGAGCCATCAAAGTCTCCCCATGCTTTCTTGACTGAAGCGAACATTATGTGTATGGCCATGCCAATCTTCTCAGATGTGTCACCTCTCGTGACGTGTCTGGCTCTGAAGAATGTGTTTGCTGTGTCTACTAGGATATGTGTCATGTCTAATTATAGCATTACCTAAGTGATTTGTCTAGTGAATGTTTGCTGGCACTTTGTTATTAAAATAGTATTTTCCAGTGGTTTTATTACACCATTCAATGCAGATAGGATGAGAGAATGGATCGCCTTTGAAACTCACTGGCAGAGCTTTTTGGAAGATTTCTGATGTGAGAATATCACCTAGGTCGTTGTGGTGTAGATCTATTTTTTTAAAATCTCCCACTAATTTCTTTAACATAAGTTTTTCGATATTCTTTCCTGACTGTATAGAGCCCAACATACAGCAAGGATACACTGTGCCATCGCTGTGTATGTAAAGTTTTTTCTCTTCACTCCAGACACAGGATATCGCTCCTTTATTTTTATTCAACAATTTCCAGTATTTTTCTCCCTCGGGGGCATTTAATGATTCTCTCAATGTTGTTTGATGTGACGACTTTTCTAGATCGTACAGATACTCATTGTTGTCATACACCTTCCACTTATTGTTGGTGTCAAATCTGCCCGAGTATATAAAGTTGATTGTTTTAAATCCTAGCTCTTTACTTAATTTTTTTGCTTGGTTGATCTGATGTTCGTTGTGACGGAACACAATAAATTGCCAACGAGCTGTTCCACCGGCATCTATGAATGCTTTAGCGTTTTCGATTATCTTATCGTAGGACGTGTTCCTCCTGTAGAGTTCATGCGTTTTTCCTATCCCATCTATGCAGAAGGTTACGGATACATTTTCTTTTTCACCTAGGTCACTCCACCATTGCCGGCTACGGAGAGAAGCATTAGTGCTGATTGCTATCTGTTGGTTTTGGAAAAAATTGATGACCTCATTTAAGTCAGGGTGCATCAGCGGATCTCCAAAATTACCACAAAATTTAACTGTTTTTAAATTTTTCATTTTCTCCATGGGTAATTTTTTTATGACGTTTACGTCAAGGTGTGTGACATTGAGCTCTTTGTGTACACGACCAAGCATATCATAACGAGGGCACTGAGGGCACTTTGAATTACAATGACTACTTAATTCAAATTCGATTGTTGATAAGGTCTCTAAGGAATACATCAGTTGTATTTACGTGTAGGAAATTTGTAAAAAATTAACTTACTTCGGTCTTTCCATCGTCTCTCCTGGTCATTTTCACGTGACCCGAGGCATTGACATCTAGTCCTTGCTCATTGCCAATTGTTTGGCACAGTGTCTGGAACCATCTATCAACGATCTCTTCTTCGCTTTCGCCTTGATATCCGGACTGCTTCAACATGTTCACGAACTCAGGATTCCAGTCTAGCTCAAAGAAACCATTCCTGGGATTCTCAGGATTAACATTTAGATTGAGAACTTTAACTTCTGGCTCTTCGCTTTTCTTAGAACCTTTCTTGTTCTTTTTCTTAATAGTTGTCTTTGCTGTTTTTTTTACTTTCATATATCTAATTATACACTACTTCTTTAAATTCCACAAGTGGAAAGGGTTAGGAATGTCGTTAAATGTTGGTAAATTTGGATTCATTGCTTTGTAATGTTCAGGGTAGTATTGCAGATATTCATTTATTTCCTGTGTATTCTTGTAAAATGCTTCAATCATTGGCATTATAATAAAATCGTTTGTTTCTTCTAGTTTGGCATATATGTACCCTTCTTGGAATACATCTAGCTCTGGAATTTCTATATTTTCTCTGTTTTTGATCGCTGTAAGTATTTTATCGACAATGAAATGACTCTGTAAGATTTGGTTTCTCTCAAAGAAACTATCATAGACGTGTGGAACTTTTTCTAAGTCTAGACTTAGATTGTATTTTACATCTAATTTTGACAATTCGTTTATAAATTTTTCTAGTGAGAAGAATGACGACACAGGGAAAAAATAATTATCTGTGTTTGTATTTTTCACGGAATCAACAAGTGTGTTGTTGTGTAGTAACAGTCCATTGTTTTTTAGATCTAAATAACTTTGTTTAATTGAATCCCTCAAAATAAATTTTGGTATAGGTTTGTCTTCTTCTATTTTATAATTTTTAGTAATCTTGTCTACATAATGGTTATTCCATCGTTGCCAATTTTTAAAATTTTTAAACTGTTTAAGGTCGTTGTTCCTGTCACCTTCACGAGAGACAGAAGCCCTTTCGTAGTATAGGATGTCGTCCGCAACACAAAGCACGAACGGACCTTGATCTTGGGTGTTTATTGGTCTGCCTTGTATACCATCAAACTTACCTGAATATTCTAGTTTGGCATGCGAAGTTCCGGTATGGATGAATGGCAACTGTGTTATTTCAGGAGTAAGGGCAGAAGAGTGATCTAATGTATATCTTAAAAAATTATGATGCAGGCCCGATTGTCCGACTACAGTTAATAGTGACATTTTATGTCCCCCATTGGTTACCAAACAAGTCAACGTGCAATCTAGGGGTGTATTTGTAGCCGCTCTTCATTGCCATCTCCGCCACCTGTGAAGATGTCTTTGCCTGTCCCTCTTGTGTGGCCCCCACTGCCATTAGGTATATGTCGCCAGTGACCCCTGCTCGTGCGTATGCCTCCCTGGCCGCATCCACTTCTTTGAGATCAACTTCGTCCTGCACAACAAATTTAAAGTATAAGTGTGTGTTTGGTATCTGTGCGTACTGTCGGGCCACATCTGCCCTTATGGCCTTCTCCCATGCCTCACCTGATATGCTCAACTTAGGACTTGTCGACCAAGTGACGTGTACGGGATTTTTGGTGTAGTCTCCTGCGGTCAGCCCATGCATGAACTTGTCAAAGTTGTCCTTCCATGGTTGTGTGCAGTTGGTCTCTATCGTTATGTTTTTTAGGTCTTGGAACTCCGGGCATCTTATCAGTGCCTCTATCTGTCTCTGCCACATCATGGGTTCGCCACCTGTTATGATGAAATGCACGTCCTGACCATTGTCACATGTCCACTTGTTCTCGGGTGTGAATGCTGTCACTTTCTTTGCTATGTCTTCAACAGGATCCCAGTCAACCAGATGCTTGTATCTCTGCGACCAACTTGCTGATGCATCACATCCTATGTTCACGACCGGTAGGTCTGATATGTGTTTTAATTCTGTGATGTCCTGTGTGTTGTAGGGCATGTCCTCTGGTTTGATCCATTTTGATCTGTCCCTGCCCTGTCCAAATCCGTGACAGTGGAAGTTGCAACCAAACGTCCTAAAGAACACCGAAGGTACACCAACGAATCGCCCCTCGCCTTGCACACTGTAGAATATCTCCGAGTATCTAATCTTTTCCATGTTTCATTATACTGTAATTATTTAGGTTTGTCAATCAGCCCGGTTAGATAGAAAGGATTCTTGATGTTGTTGTACCATCGTAATCTCGGATTCATGTGTTTCAGGTATGTGGGATAGGTATCCAAGAACTCTCTGATCTGTGCAGTGTCGTTGAACCAATTTGATCCATATGGGAAAATGATACAGTCATGTATTTTCTCTAATTCTGCTTCGATGTATGCTTGTTCCATTATGTCTAGGTCGTTGCAATCAATATTCACATTAGAGCTGATGGCATCTAGGATCTGGTGTGCCCTTTTTCTAGTAATCACCGGATATGACTTTTTTATTTTCTCTACCACATTGTGTATGACCTTTTCGTCTATATCAAAGTCCAACGTATATCTTTCTGATACTTTTTCAAATTCTTTTTTTAGTCTGTCATGATCCCATAGCGAACACAGGTCAAACTGGTAATGATTTTTGTCTGCGATAAACTTTTTCATGGCATCCCACCAAAGATGTTTTCCCATGTCATGGAACTGTATCTTGAGAAGTTCTTTTGCCACACTTTTACTCGAGGACACACTGCCGAATGATTCCTTTACGAATGATGCATCAGCACGATCAATGATATATTTGTATCTGCTCTTTTCTTTTTCCCACCCTGAATTCCTGTAAAATCCACAACGTTCCGCAAAAAGCAGATCTGTTGGCTTGAAACTGATCACGACCTTGTTGGCACCGGGATCGGGGGAGTCATTACGACCATCTAATTGGTGTCCCTTTTTAAATCTTCCTTTAAATGCATCATCGTCAAAGCCGTGTGCCCGATAATCTTCGTCCCATGGTGAATCTATACCTTCAAAATTCGAACCTTTGGTAAATCTATCAAACATCCAACGTACACAGTTGCCAAAAGTGCCCGGTGCGTATATTATTTGTATAGGCTTTTCTATTTCCATATGTCAGGCCCCATACTTTTTGTTGCTTTCACTAATTCTTCTGTGTTGTATTTCTTTTCATCAATTTTTGTATTTTTTTTTTCAGTTATAACATCTGGGAAATCCCTGTACAGGAAGTGTTGTATCGTGTCCACATCAACGTATTGGTTGAACCCCACGTGTACTCGATCAACATCCTTGTCAGCTATGGTGATCGTCATAGCGTCGTCTAGTGCCTGCATGTTTTTGAATTCCATGTCAATCCTGAATTCAGGCATGTCCATGGATCGGAAACCCAACTTCATCCTAGTAACCCTGTAGCAGTTCATCTTCTTTTGTTCCACCAACTTGTCCAAGAACATGTTCATCTTGGCCACGAATTCGTGTGCTGTGATGTTGTCCTTGTGGTCTGCGTATATGGTGTATATGTTAGCCAAAGTAGTCCTCCTGTGTTCCTTCCCTATACAGGTCCTGTGTGATGCAATGCACTCCGCCATCCCAGAAGTATCTGTGTCGGAAGTTGAATATGATGGGTTCAACCTTGTGCCTCTTGAAATGATCAAACACATCCTTGTTGTAGTTGTTGCATATGATGGTGTTTGGATTTATTGATAACATGTTCACATCAAACACGGTCTCCTCCACGTATCCAACCCAGTCCTTCAACCAGGTGTTTACAAAGTTGATCAATTGATCATTGTGTTCTTCTCCCTTGAGCCACCAACGTCCGCCTACCTTTCTTTTCATTTGTAAAAAAGGATCAACTTTGCTGTGGCTCTGATCAGGCAGGTATAACACGTCCCACCCTGGGAATTCGGTTTCGTAGTCCTGTACGTCATACAGTGAGACGATGCAACCAGGTTTGACCACACAGAAGACACCGTCACTGTGATAGTCCCTGTTGGATGTGCGTACCCTGAATCCTTCATCTTCCCAAATCCTTTTGTATTTGTCGACCGTGTCTTGGGTAGTAGCTTTTGGTAGGTCCCACCACAAGTCCTTGCCAACCCTACAGATACTAGCCGTTGATATTACACCTGGTCTTTTATCGATGTCTAAATGTTCTCTATCAATTTGTTTGAGGATGTCTGCATATCCTTGTGAACCATTATACACGGCATAAAACTTCTCACCAATCACTGCAAAGTGATCCCTGGGACACACGGGTGGTCTATGATGGACGTTCTTTAAAGAACCATATTTTTCAATATCTAAAAAACTCCTGTATGTTTTTACGTCAGCATCCTTCAATATTTTTTCAAGTGTTTGATAATCTTCTTCTGTTTCCTCTGCGATACGTTTTAGGGGATCCATTATCCGATCGTTCTTGTAAATATCAAGATCGTGGAACCACTCGGTCTTGAAACCAGAACCTATCCAGCAGTGCTTGAGTGGGTCAAATGTAGCATATCCTTTTATGGGGATCATTTATTTCTTTTTGTTCTTGTCTAGTCTGACAACCTTGCCGTCAGTGTCCTTGAGATGTCCAACACTTTCCCTTTTTATGTCGTTGTGTGAGAAGTTGGCCCAGTACAGCTCAAACGCAACACCGTCTTCCATGCCCTCAAAACTGTGATACAAGCCTGGTTTCACCGCTGTGAAGTCGCCTGGGTTAAGGATCGTCTCATCCACTAGGTCGTAATCCTTCTGCCATACTTTAATTTTTAATTGTCCACTCATGCAGTAGAAACCATTCCACTTCCATTCGTGCAGGTGTTTTGAACACACCCCGCCCTTCTTGTAATCAATCCGGTGAAACTCACATGCGTTGTTGGCCAGTATCAGTTCCGTCTCACCCCAAATTTTTCCCGCTTTATACATAAATTTTGTACCTTTCGATAATAGTATTATAGTACATATTTAGAAGGATTGTCAATAACCCAGCTGGTTTTTTTTAAAGAGGAGTGTAAGCTAATATAGTGAGTTACAAATTCTTCCATGACATCATTATTTGGTATCTGCAAAAAATCACAAAGTTTATCTCTTTCTTTTTTTGACTGGGTAAATTTAATTACATCAAAATAATAATCACTATTTGGTATTTTTAATATAGGATTTTTGTCTAATGTTTTTTTATAATGGTCTTTGACCAACTTTACTGTGATATTTTCATCACGGAAAAATCTGCATTTTTTATACAATATTGTTCTAAACCAGTCGTTTACATTGTTTATATACGGACAAATTTTAATACACTCTACATTCAACATCTCTTCCGGCAGTCTCTCATGAGGATTGCAAAAATGAAATAGTTGATTGTGTGTACTTGTTATTTTATTCATTGGCCAAAGTTCGTGTTCTAGCCATTTGGTGTTTTCATTAAACTGGAAGTAAAATTGTTGTTTTAACTTTTTAATATTCTCAGGTTTTCCGATATTTATGTTATAGACGCGATGCCATGCTTCGTATTTTCCACTCGCCGCCAAGAAATAGTATATAAAATGTCCGCCACATCCTCCGGTGTAATAGATTCCTACGTTTTTCATTACAAGTATTTAGACAAGTTGTCAACAGGGGAAAATTAATTCCCCTGTCAATTTTAGATTATTTCTTTGTTAGATCAGAACCAGCATTCTTGAATGATGCCTGTACTGATGCACTTACTTTGATCCTAGTAGACAGATGTCTGAGTAGTAACCCGTAAGCCGGTAGGAAGATGACCAGACCCAATAGTATTTTCAATACCACTTGTGATCCTGCGATCTCCACCCAGTTTGCCGCCATGTACTCGTCCGCACTGTTGTTGAATGCAACAGCAAAGAAGGCATACGTGTCGATGATGTTGGCCGCGACGGTCGATACCGCTGGTGCCAACCACCATTGGGAGAACTTCTCTCTCAATATCTGGAACACATATACGTCGAGCATTGTACCAACAGCATAAGCAGTGGCACTTGCGAAACCAATTCTTAATGCGACCGATCCCGGTGCTCCCTCGGCCAACACGACTGCGACGGATCCGATTATTGCTAACGGATACGCAACTGCGATGGTCTGTCTTGCGATTGATTTACCCAGTAGTCTGACGGTCAAGTCAGTCGCTATCACTACTAATGGGAAAGTGAATGCCGCCCACGTCAGTTTAATTCCCATTATTTCTACTGGGACTGCCACTAACGCATTTGAAACGATGATCACTACCACGTGTAGTGCCACTAATTTCAACAGCATTGCTTTGTTTATGTCTTTGAACATTAAATCTCCTTAAGGTTTTTATTAATGTCAGTAATTGTAACAGTTTTGGATGGAAAGGTCTATACAACCTTTAGTTTATTTGTCCCATTCTTCCCATGGGAACACTATCCATGCGGGCACTTCGTCCTTGTCGATCTCATAGCCATGGTAGTCCACTTTCACTTCACTTGGCTTGTTATGGATCAAGGCCGCGAACTTGATTCTGTCTTCGTGCTTGCCAAAGTTTTCTAGGATGTATTTGAATGTTGCACCTGAGTCGTTGATGTCATCTATGATCAGTATCTTCTTCTGGTATGCGAATGCTTTCTCCAGTGTCTGTAGGTTTGGTTTGGCTGTGTGGTCTCTCAGTCTAACATCAAGTGCTTCATGTGGCACTTTTAGTCTGTGCGACAGGTACACGCCTGGTATGCAACCACCCCTGTTGATGCCTAGTATGATGTTGGGCATCCAGTTGCTATGCACCATCCGGTCTTCGATCTGCATCAGTGCGTTACGCATCTGTCCTGTTGTGAAGTAGTTTTTCTTTACGTCAGCCATTGTACAATATACCTCGCTCCTCCTGACACCAACATTGCCAGTAGTATCGTGTTTAAAACTATTAGTGCCCTGTCATGCCATCTGATTCCCACCCATAGCCACGCCGCAGTGCCTATTACTGAAAACATAACATCATATATCTTTGGAACCTCTTCTACTGATCTACACAACACCGCACAACAGACAAAAAATACGCCAATCCATTTGACGTACCAAGTTGCATCATGCAACGGTGTGACCTTACGAACGCTGGTCAGCTGACCTTCCAGTGTTTCTATCTGCTCTTCTATTTCGTCTATTCTTTTATTTTGTGTATCGCTCATAAACCCTGTTGATAACGTTGTGTGTTGTCACGAAACTGGCACACTTGGCCATGTCTTTCAATCTTCTAGCACCTATGTATGTGCAGGCACTTCTGACTCCGCCTAGTATATCTTCTAATGTATTTGAAACAGGTCCTCTGTAGGGCAATGAAATCAATCTACCTTCGTTGCCTCTGTATCCGTCTTTACGTTTGCCATGCACTTCACGAGCCCTATCTGAACTCATTCCATAAAATTCTATTCTGTCATCGACTACTGGTTGTTCTGACTCGTCATGTCCTGCTAACATACCACCAATCATCACCATGTGTGCTCCGCCACCAAATGCTTTTGCTATGTCTCCTGGATGTACGCAACCACCATCTGCCATTATGTGTCCACCGACACCATTCGCCGCATCTGAACATTCCACTATTGCTGAGAACTGTGGTACGCCAACGCCTGTCATTGTTCTTGTTGTGCATACTGATCCCGGACCTATGCCTACCTTGACCACATCTGCACCATTTATGATCAATTCCTCTGTCATTTCAGGCGTCACTACGTTGCCTGCTATGATAACTTTGTCTGGATATTCATCTCTGACTTTCTTTATGAAGTCCACCATGTTCTGATGATATGCGTTTGCGACATCTACTGTGATCATCTTAATGTCTGGGAACATCTCTAATACTTTTTTCATTGTGTTCCAATCAGGTGCGTCTGGATCAAACATCACATTTGTTCCTGTGCATACAGACACCGATTGCATTCTTAGTCCTGTGCCCGCGGCCGCTTTCCACTGTTCTGGTGTAGTAGACTTTGTTATCACGGTCATCATCTTGTGTTCCTGCATGGCCTTTGCCATTGAGAATGTGCCAACGCCGTCCATGTTGCTAGCGAATATTGGTAGGAAGTCCATCACTTTGGGTGAATTACGGAAACTGAACTTACGGGTCATGTCTACATCTCTCCTGCTGGACAGTGTTGAACGTTTAGGCTTCAATAGAACGTCGTCAAAGTTTAATTTTGGTTCGTTATCTATTCTCATCTAGGAGCGAACTCCTGTTGTAGTTTGATGTTGTCAAAGAACTCCTGTTTGGTTCCCTTGTCATCCTTGAATGCACCTTTCAGTACAGTGGTCTGTGTTAGACTGCTGTGTGCCATGATTCCCCTGTTCTCACAACAACCATGTGTTGCTTGAATGTAAACACCCACGTCATTACTGCCAGTTGCTTTCATGATCTCTCTTGCTATGTTGTTGCATAATTCTTCTTGCAGTGTACCTCGTCTTGCACACCATTGGGCTATCCTTGTGTACTTGCTCAATCCAATAAGTTTCTCCGCCGCGAGTATTCCAATGTATGCGATACCGCTTACTGGTTGGTGGTGATGTGAACAGACACTTTTAAGTTCTGAACGAATTGTTAATATGCCTGTGTATGCTTCTGACATCTCCTGTGGGAACGCAGTTGCGTTGGGCATTGGATTGTAACGTCCCGCCATTAATTCATTGATGTACATCTTGGCAAGTCTTCGACCTGTGTTAGTACTGTTAGGATCATGTTCTCTGTCGATGACTAATGAATCTATGACCGAGTCAAATTTGGGTGCAAGTTCTTCGATGAGACTTTCTTTATCACCATCTTCTAGGTACTTGCTGATGTTATCACCTGCCCAAAAACGAGCCTTGTCGGCTTTGATTCTTTTCTTAATCTCATCACTTGTTGTGCCTTTAGGCTCCCAACTGTCCTTTAACATATCTTCCACTATTCGAAGTCTCCTCTGACTATGTGTTTCCTTAATGCTCTAACAAGTTCTTCAATCTTGTCTATGCAACCGATCAGATCCCTGTCGGTGATGTATTTAGATCTCTCTTTTAACTTGTCATATTCTTTCAATGAGATTGACACCATTGGTGTTGTATCTCTAGTGCTCTCGTTTTCGTAACTTTTATCTTCTGATCTGTCGTCCGTCATTGTATCTCCTTCTTGTGTGCTTTGTTATACCATTGTACAGCAGTTGACACCACGTTGTCAATTGAACTCTGTGTGGGTTCCCAATCTAATATTTCCTTTGCCTTGGTTGCGTCAGCGACGAGGTACGCAGGATCCCCTGGCCTGTTGTCGTGCATCTCTATATTCATAGAGCCTGCATATTTCTGTACGGTATCGATAAGTTGTTTGTTGGAAACTGGCTCACCTGATCCCAAGTTGAAAACTTCTGACACTGGATTCTGCGAAGCATAGTTCAATGACTTGAGGTGTGCGTCCGCTAGGTCCATCACATGTACGTAATCCCTAACACACGTTCCGTCGTCTGTTGGGTACTTGTCACCAAATATCTTGAATGTTTTGCCTTGTTTGGCGGCCGCTATGGCCAGTGGTATGATGTGTGTTTCTTTTTCCCTCAATTCTCCCACTTCCGCTTCTGGGTCTGCACCCGCGGCGTTGAAGTATCTCAGCCCCACACTGGAAAGTCCATATGCGACTTTGTAATCTCGACACACTTGTTCGATCATCAACTTGCTGGCACCATAAGAACTGATGGGATTTGGCACATCGGTCTCCATGCACAGTTGCATTCCTGGATCTCCATATGCGGCCGCGCTCGATGAATACACGAACGTTTTTACCCCGCACTCAATCAGTTTGTCTAACAATGCTATTGTCATGATCAAGTTGTTCTTGTAGTACAGTGATGGATTTGCAACACTCTCAGGTACACTTGTACTGCCTGCGAAATGTATGCAACTGGTTACATTGTATCTGTTGATTATCTCGTCTAACCTGTCCATCTCCTGTGGAAGATTCAAGTTGTAGTTTGGTCCAAACGAAACTGCCGCTTCTCTGAAGTGCCGATCAACAGTTATTGGAACGTAACCGTTCTTGATCAACAGTTTGCAGATATGTGAACCCACATAGCCTGCACCGCCAGTTACGAGAACTGCCTTGCTTGATCCCTTAATACTTGGATTCTGATACTGGTGTCCTGTAGTGTCTTCCATCTCTTCTCCATTGTTCTCCCTTGCCTGTCATGATGTCTATCATTCTGTCTATCGTGCCGTCTGTCCAGTCTGATACTTGACCCATACTAGGGGATGGTGTTATTAATAATTTTTTCAGTTTCTCTGTCGCATCTCTGCCTGACCATGGAACATACATTCTTGTCTCGTCATTTGCAAATGTCTCAGGAAATGATCTGTATGCCGGAAACAACACATTGGTACCAAGCGAGTCTGCTTCTGATACTGTGTTTGAAACCCAATCCTGTAATGCACAGTTGAATAGTACTCTTGAATCTGCAAGTATCTCGTAGTACTCATCTTTCTTCAAGTTCTCATATATTTTAAGTGTGCCTTCTTTTTCCATCTGTCTTGCTTGATCAACGTAGACTTGATTGTTACTTCTCAAAGGTCCTCCACAACATATTGCGAACTCCACTTCTTCCAAGTTGGAAGTTGGAAATTCTAATTTCCAACGTTTAATCATGTCCATGAAGAATCCTGGCTGTTTCTCTTGATCCCATCTCGCACCAAATACGACTCTCATCTTTCTCTCTGCGAAAGGTTTCTGTGCTACTCTACTTTGTACTTCTTCCTTGCCAAAGCTCAGACCTGATATGTTGTAGATGGGTGCTGTCCAGTTTGCAATACGCATATGTGCAACCATCTCTTCGTTTGTTGCAAGTATATTGACATTAGGAATTTCATTACACATCTGTTCATATAAACTCATCCATTTGGCCATGCCCCAAACGTGTACGAAGTCATCCGGATCGATTGCTTGTGCTAGGCATCTTAAATAAATTTTTGGTCTGTATTCTTCTGGTGACTGTTGTAATATGTAAGGAAGTGACTCCATGCCTGGTTGGAACATGTCTTCAAAGAAAATAGCATCGTCTTTTGTTATTTCTCCTGCTTTCATCATCTGTACAAGATTCATAAGTTGACTCATGCCAAAATAACTCCTGCCGTGTGCGTCTAACACCTGCCCTGTCACGATAGCCTTGGAATCATCAATAGTTGTACCTGGTACAACGACGTATTCAACACCTGCCTTCTTGTATGCTCTTTCAGTCCAGTCTTGTAGTTGTAATGTGTATCTGCCTTCGTATGGCTCTAGGCCCATGTAAAATATTTTCATAATGCTAGTATAACAGTTTTATTCTCCTTTGTCATTAAAATCTTTGTACAAAGTGTATTGTGCTGTCAGTTCATCTCCTTTTTTGATTTCTTTAGTTGTAATTAGGTATTTGACCGGCTTCTGATGCCAAAATCCTTTTATGTTCTTGCAGTTTGGTTCATCGGAATGATTATAGAAAGCACCCAAGGCAGTTCTTATGCTA
>Ga0302121_10000626_pt1 | contig 18289 bp, 29 predicted proteins | sample CB21_surface_MG_FD_203120 | JGI IMG/M metagenome (GOLD analysis project Ga0302121, IMG submission 203120) | Marine microbial communities from Western Arctic Ocean, Canada - CB21_surface | ecosystem: Environmental > Aquatic > Marine > Oceanic | place: Canada: Western Arctic Ocean | collected... | reverse complement strand
ATGTACCAGCGTTTGCGCCAGTAACCATAAGCTCAAGTTTTAAATCTGTTGAGTAACTAGATGTCATAAATTTTTATCTCCTAAATATTATAATTTTACCTTAATCAAGCAGCCAAATCAACCTCTGCCCAAGTATTATTTACGTCTAAATCAACCTCTGACCACGGTGTTACCGCTACATTTCCTACGCTTGTGCTCATCGAAATACCTGTCACAAATATATTAGCTGTTTGTACTGTAGTTGCTGATCCTATCGATGTAGTTAATGATAAACCTACTAATTCAACTGAAGATACTGCATCTACATTTCCTATAGCACCTTGTAGTAATCCAGCAGTTGTTACCTCAACAGTTACATCTGTAACTACTATCTCCCCACCTAAAGAAGCTGTTAATGATATTCCGGTTACATCTACTACTGAAACCGGATCTACATTCCCTAAACTTCCTGTTAGTGAAGTTCCTGTTACATCCGCTAAAGTATTTGCATCTGCAATTGCAGATCCTACTGCAGTCTGTAATAATCCAGCAGTTGTTACAACTGGACCTACTGCAATCTCTACTGTTGAGCTACCAATTGAACTTTGTATTGTGTGTTCGGTAACATTGATAGATATACTTCCATCAACTTGAATATCTACAGGACCTATTCCCATTGATGCTGCAGTACCTTGTATAGTGATTCCTGCAACGGCTCCGATATTAGCAGATAAAGAAATACCTGTAACATCTACATTTATTCCAATACCAATTGCTTCGTTACCTGTAACTGAAGTTAATGATTGTCCTGTAAGAGTAACTATTGTTTCTGCTGCTGATGTAGCTGTACCAATTGAAGAAGCTAAAGCTGTTCCACTAATTAATGCGGAATAAGGAACTCCCCATCCCATACTTCCCCATTCGTTTCTTCCCCAACCTGCGTTTAATTCCGCAACAATTGTTTCGTTACCAATACTTGGAGTAAGTGCTATTCCGGTTACATTAACGCTAAGACTATTTTGTTCGCCCCATTCGTTTAGTCCCCATGTACTATTACCCCAAGTATCAGCCATTTCATTTTTCTATGTTGTTACGCAATTCTTAAAATCGCAGCACTTGTAGTAAACGCTGGGAATTGAACTGTAAAAGTTCCAGAAGTTGCTGTCTTATCCGCACCAAAATCTAATACACAAACAGAGTCAGTAGTTCCTGAACCACCTGATGTAGTCGTGTTGTAAATTAAAGCACCTCTTGCAGTTAAACTAACTGAAGTAAATGATAAGTTATCAAAATCTACAATAGCTGTTGAACTAGCCATTGATACACTTGGATTAGGTTTAACTAAAGCTAAACCACCAGCTACATAAGTACCAGTATTTGCTACTTCAGTATTTGTTCCACCACCTGGATTAGTTGCGTAGTTTGTTGTAGATTTACCTAATGTTGCATTAGAATTATATAATGCTAATTTAAAAGTACTTCCACTTGTAAATTGGAACTTGTGTGCTCCTTCTAATAATTCTTTTTTAAATGAATTACATATTGCGTTTGTTGTTATTGCCATAATAATTTCTCCTTTTTCTTATTAATATTAGCTTCCTGTTTGATTCGGTGAAGGTGATGGGATTACTATTCTTGGTACTCCGTCATCGTATTCACCTCTTCTTCTTCTACCCATTTGTTGTAGGGCAAAATTCTGTAGTTCTTCTTTATACTTACTTTCGTATAACTGTAACATATCTTGAGGCCCTTTTAAATATCTGAAGCATTCTGCTAATACTCCGTGTAAAAGCATTCCTTCTTGATATTTAGATAAGTAAGTAGTATTTGTAGATGTAAAATTAGGTGGTGTTTTGATAAAATTTAATTGTACTACATAAGCTGCTGCTGGAGTTGGGGCAACAATTACGTTAAACTCATCCCAAGCAGCCCAATAAATTGGAGCTCCTGTAGTGTTAGTTGGATTATATTCTGAAATAAAACTAGTATCTCTTTTTTCTAAAAAAGTTCTTGTGGTTGTTGTAGTCGAACCTACAGTGGCAGTAATTAAAGTTTGTAGGGATCGTACAATCATACAATCTGCAGGTAAACTTAAAGCTCTATTACCACTTGTAAATGTAGATTGATCATATTTTCTTAAGTCATCATAATCAACCGTACCTGCAACATTTAATTCTACAATTCTAATAAATTCTTGAATAATAGAATCTGTTAAAACATTATTATCTACTTCTGTGTAATTTCTTACTTGTGTTAAAAAAGTTGAGTGTGCAATAGCCATTATGAAATAACCACCTCTACTACTCCTACTTGAGGAAGTAATTGTCTTCTTCTATTCTGTAATGAAGGATTTGTGGGTACCATTCCTATTCCAATATTAGAAATATTAGTTGCATAATTATCTCTAGTATCAATAGAGTTTCTAGTATTAAAAGCAAAATTACCAGGTAAAGTTAAATTAGCTACGCCTACCATAGTTCCACCAGAATTAGCTGAAACTGCACCTATTTGTTTAGGTTGTTGAAATCTTTGTGATCTAGGATTTTGTAAAGCAACCGCATCTGCTTTATGGTAAGGTGGATCAATCTGAGGAGACTTAGGTTCATATTCTGTAATATGTACTAATGAGCCATTCCATTCCTTAACCATTTCAGTATACGGAAATGCCATACCCGATCTATCAGAAATTGCTAATGATCTTCTACCTCTTGCCCAAGACATTATACACCATCTCCATAATAAGTTTGTGGTGAAATATAAACTGAAGTTCTAGAGCCATCTTCTCTTAATGCTCTAACCATTTCATCTTCGTAAATTCTATTTAACATTTCTGTTCTTGCTGGAGCTCTTTTTTGAGATAAGAAATATGCAAGACCTGAAGCCATGCAGGGTAAGAATCTAAAAGGTAAATTAGGATCATCTGTATAGGACCCCGCATCCTCGATTCTATTAATAGAATAATATTTTAATGTTGTATAAGTAGAAGCATCTGGAGTTAAATATAAACTAATAGTGGGTGTTATTTGTCTATCTACAAAATATTGTGAAGGCTGACCTGTTTGATATTTATTAGGAATAGCTTGATAAGCTGATCTATCAACTTTAGTTAAAGTTACATCTTGAGTATTTGTATTATTTTGTGCTGTGGGTGTTGTAGAAATATAAGCTTCTAAAACATCTGAAACGTTTGAAGGTACAGAATATGTTGGTGTACCGGCAACTAATGCAACTTCATTTAATTCTACTTTCCAAAGATGAACACCTCTATTACCCCATTCAGAAAATAAAATATTTAAACTTCTTCTAGCAGATTTTAAATCATGTCCACTATTAGATTGAATACCAATTCTCTCATACGCTTCTGAGATAACATCATCAATAGTTAAGTTAAAAGATGTAGTTCCTGATGTAGCCATAGATACACCTTGTTAAATTAAATCTTCGCTATATTCTGAAACAGTAATAAATTCACCATCCATAGCCTTAGCCATTTTACCTTTTTTGGCTTTAACTTTATCGTAAATTTTTCCAGGCTGTAATGATTCATTTTCTAAACCCATACCTGAAGTTCTAGCTGCACCAAAACCTCTAGTAGATGGTTTTTCCATCATCATTCCTCTATTTGCTTTTTTCATATATCCCCCATGTCTTGCTTTTTTTTGTTCTGTAGCTTTTTGATACAGTGAAACAATTGGTATTTTTCCATTCGAAGCCATTTCAGCTTGTGCTTCAGCAGTTGCTTTAGCTTTTTTCTTTGCTCTTTTGTTAGCCATGAGGCCAAGACCAATTATACCAGGTGCTACACCTGCAGCTAATCCAGCTAATACACCCGCTACTGCTTTAACAGGTTTGATTTGTCCGCCTTTGCTTTTCTTTTTTGGTTTCATCATTTTAAAATCATTACCTGAAATTTTACCATCTCCGTCTTTATCTAGTTTTACTTGATTACCTTTTAACATACTTGCTCCCCCTTTATTAAATGTTTTACTAAAACTAATTCCTAAATTTTTTGCCTTACCTGTTTTTGATCCTTTTACACTAAATGAACTATTTTTATTTTCTTTTGTAAATCCTAAACCTATTGTACTATTTATATTTTGTTTACTTTTTTTAAGGTAAGGTTTTGAAAGGCTTATATTAGCTTTTTTATTTCCTTTTCCAAAAGATAAACTTCCACTAGGTACGGTTGCAAATTCATCATCGCCAATATTTACCCCACCTCCAACTGTAGTATTTTTTAAAACACCTTTAACTACATCTTTTAAATGTGTGGGTATGTTTTTCTTTTTTCCCATTATATTAATCCTTTATAATAGTTTGTTGCAAATCCGCCTTTATTAAATTTCATAATGCCGCCGGCAGCTTTCTTTTTAATTTCCCTTGTAGATCTTCCGCTCGGACTCGCTAGCTCATCAGCCATTTGATTTGCAGATTTACCTTTATTTTGTTTTTTTATTCTTGCTTTAATTTTTGCAACTTTTGCTTTTCTTTCTTTAGTAAGTGGAATTGTTTTAAGTACAGCTTCACCTGCTAAAACAGCTAATCCTACTGGAGTAGCAACTCTAGCTATTCTTGCTAATTTAGAAGCTCTAGCTAATTTAGAAGCTGTTTTAATTTTACCAGTATACTTGGCTAATTCTTTTGTTTTAGATAATGTTTTTCCTGTTCCTGCTGCAGGTGCAGCTTTAAATAAATTTTTTGTTTTTGAAGTAATTTTTTTAGCTGCTCTTTTAGCTTTAGCTATTAATCCTTCTTCAGGTAATTTTTTATAAAGTGTGGAAGTAGCCTTTCCTGCTTTTTCCATCATACTTGTTTTTTTTGGTAGTTCTGACCCTAACTTTGAATATTTGGCTGCTTTACCTACTTTAGCTTTTATTATTTTACCAGTAGCAGCTTTTTTAGGAAAACCTTTTTTCATATTACTATAAGATGATTTAGATATAGTAGAATCAGCTTTAGATCTAGAGATCCCAAGCTTACGTCTACGGTTAATATTTTCGTATAAACTCATATATTTCCTTTTTAGTGGCCACTTTGCTTTATCATATGATTAACATCATATTTTTTAGCCTTTATTGTTATATAACTTATTGGATTATATCACTTTTGATTGGTAGATTCTATACCTTAACTTTTTTGTTAACGGGTTTATAGACTTTACCATGGGTTTTTTCTACTATCTTTTTAAATTTAGCTCTTTCCCATTTACCCCAACCTCTACCTAAGCCAGGCTCTAATTGTTTTGGTATTTGTGCTCTAGTTATTGCCATTTAATTTGAAACCTTTCCATCTTTCCATTCCATATCAGGTAAGCCTTCACTATATTTTTTACCATCAAAGGTTAATACTTGTTTTCTGTTTGAACCAGATTCGTGATAACTAATATGTATCCATCCCCCTGCCGGATCGTCTTTATCAAAATACTCCATAATCAATTGATCAAAATCCACGTTATTTTGTAGCCAGTAAGCAGTCTTAATATTGGGCACGCCAAAAATTTCTAGGTCGCATGCCTGGCCTAGTGCGTGCTGTGATGTCTTTTTGCTGCCAATCGCTTCGCATAACGCCTCTGAACGGTATCCGCTGGTTATCGTAACAGGTTTGTCAAAGTGTGCACGTAGCGGTTCAAGAACCTCATAACAAAGATCACCTAAACTTTTTATTTCTCCAGGTCCCGGTGTATTGTCGATACCCTTCCTACGAGCTACCATGGAAGCAGTCATCTCTTTAAGAGTAAAATGTTTACTAAGTTGCATAATTTTTTCCTATTCTAATATTAATTTTTTTATAGATTTTTCACCTAAATAAATTTCTGTTTCTGCTTTAGATTTTATACATTGATAGTCTATACGACTTGTACCTGATCTCATAGCAATACGTTTAGCTTTTAAACAGGTAGACATGGAGTCTTGTATTCTATGTTCTTTTATTTCCCCATTAACAATCATCAACAGTGCAACGACTACCTCAATCATGACTACCACTACCATTAGCTCTAACTTTGTCTTTTAATTTTTCTATATCAATTAATGCTTTTTCTAATTGCTTATTAAGGAATTGTATATTAACCTTGTTAGTCATATTTTGTTCTTGAGTGATCTCTAATTTTTCTGTGGCCTTGTACAAATCTTCTATCAACATAAACTGTTCTTGGTCCGTAGGTAATTGTTCACTCTTCTTGAGTAAGTCTGCATTAAACAATTGTCTTGAAGTCTCTAAGCTTGTTAGTCTAGCCGTTAATTCAAAGTAGCCATAGACACCCACAGCCACTGCTGCCATGATGCTAACCATGTTTTTAATAGGCATGCCTACTGTTGTTGAGCTCGATATTTTCATTTTTTATTTTTCTTATTAAAACGGTTCGCAATCCACTCACAAATATCATCTATCTTCGCAAAGAATCTGTAACAAAATCTATCAATCATATCGGTGCTACGATCATTGTTAATGTAATAAAAGCTATAACTAATACAAAATTCTTTTTAAATAACTCTGCAATGTTCATATCTATTATTTTAAGATTAACTAATTGCTAAGACAGCAATTATAATAACCACAGCAATAGCTAATTTTTTATGATCAGTTATTATGTGTTGTATTTCAGATTTAATTTTTTCCATTTTTATCTCCTTTTTAGAACTATATTATACCTAACATTTCCATCTTCTTCTAGCCTGCCTTAGTCTAGAATTAGGGTCTTTAGCAGCTTTTGGGAACATTTTCATTTGTCCAGCACTTCTCGCACAAAAAGACTTACGTCTTTTAGCATCTTTAGAACCTTTTTTAACTGTACCTGTTACCGCTGTTTTTAATTTAGATCCAGGATTCTTTTTTCTATAGGCCATGACACCTTTTTCTGTCATCCCTGCACCACTCTTTGTAGATCTAAAATTACTTTTATTTCTACGTGGCATACCACCTTTTTTAAACCCTAATAATTCAAGAGTATAATCATCCATTTGTAGTGGTTAAACCAGGAGCACTATATGCATCTGTAAATACTGTAAAGCCTATTAAATTTGTAAAAGCAGAACAATGAATACCGGCTGGAAATAAAATACCATCTTCTGGAATATTTAAAGTGTAAATATCGTTTGCTGGTACATTAACACTTAATAAAGTAGCACCGCCATTTCCATTAGTTAAGGTTAAAACTCCAGCAGTTCCTGTAGCACCTATTGAAATACCTCTTAATCTAATAGCTGCAGTTATAACTGAACCTGTTGCTGCTCCTGTTGTTGCTTGTACATCTACCATAATATTATCCGTTTGTTGTTGTTAAATTTGGTCCACTAAATTTATCTGTGAATGCTGTGATTCCAGTTAAGTTAAGAGCTGTCTGAATTAAAATTCCTCTAGGGCAAAGAATACCTGATCCTGGAATATTTAAAGTAAATATAGATCCACTAGGAATATCAAGACTAAGTGCAGTATATGTACTCCCAGTTACTAAAACAAGTTCTCCAGTTGCTGCTCCAGAAGAAGCAACAGAAAGAGCTTTTAATCTTAGTGGTGTTCCTAAAGTGGTTCCTCCAACTACAATATTATAACCTTCTACAGCTACTCCATCATTATGAATTAAACCAGCATCATTAGTTTGTAAATTATAATTTCTTGTTAAACCTGAAAAAGTTTTAGTACCTGCTGTTAAAGTAGTATATTTTATTAGTTCAGTTCCTATTTCAAGAACCCCACCTCCGTCAGCTGTAGTAGGAAAACCCGTTATATCATCTACGACAACAGAGGTAGACGCAGCTGTTAAAGCTCCATCTAACGTTGTTGCTAAGTCACCATCAGTATTTCTTCCAGTCATTGAAAGGGATACATTGGTTGCTTGTATATCAGACTTAAAACTCATTTTAATTCCTTAGTAAAAGGCTCCCGAAGGAGCCCTTTAATTATTTATTATTGAGTATCAAAAGGAGTAGCAAGTGTACCTGTTGCATTAGTCAAACCTTGTACAAAATACAAGTTTGCTGCAACTGCAGTAAACTTAAGATAAGTTCCTTTTAAACCACCTGTTGTAGCAACAGCTGCTCCAGCTTCACCATTTAAATTAATTTCATTGTTTGCTGCTGCAGGAACCCATTGTTTCGCTGCTGTAGAAGCATCAATACCCGCAGTAATCATACCAACAAATGTATCATTAGTGCTTGCTGTTTTAATTGTACCAGTGAAATCATCTGTAAAAAGAATTTCAAAAGTAGTTCCAATTGTGCTCGTATTATTTGGATCTCTTCCTGGTCCTGAGTTTGCTCCATCTGCTGTTGAAACAATTGCAGGAATTGTAATAGCAGTTGGTGTAGCTGCTGGATCCATAAGCATTATTCTTCCAGCATTATTAGCTACTGTCATGACAGTTGCTAAAGTGTTTGCGTCTACCGCACCTGGTCCTATTGATTGAAAACCGTTTCTTGATCTTACCGGTCCATCGAATGTAGTGTTTGCCATAATATTTTTTCCTTTATATAGTGTTTGAACTATGTGGTCTCTATACCGTCTGTCTAGTCAGTCCACATAATTATATTTTCTAGATAATTATAGTATACACAAAAAAAAGGGGGCTCGAAAGCCCCCTTTAAATATTAATACTGTTATAAAGTATTAGCTAGTCGGTAAATTTCCGTTACCAAATATAGCTCTAGGGTCAGACCAGCCGTAGCTGTATCTTTCTCTAGCTTTAAATCTAACGTTTCCAGTATCGAAGTCACCTTCCATAGCAGTTTTCAATGGTGCTCTAACGAAGTGTTTAAGTCCATTAGGTACATCAGTCAAAAGAAAGAATGAATCTGTGTCAGTTAAAAAGTTATTCACTCTGTAACCTTGAGGTACCATTCCCATTTGATAGATAGCATTGATATCGTTATCAGCAGTACTTGTTCTATTAGGAGATTTCATCAATCTTTCAGCTGTGAATTGTAATTCTTTTGGAATTATCATTTTCATTCCCTGAAGAGCGATTCTTAAACCTCTTTCATCAACAAATCCTGCGATGTCGATTAACGATTGCTCTAGTGAAGTTTCGTTCAAGTCAGCTGGTACAGCCAATGTGTTACTAAATGTACCGCCAGTAGCTAGTGGGTGAGCATTATTAACTAATGATACTCCGTCTCCACCTGTTACTGCAGTAAATTGAGCTTGGTTTAGTACCTGCGCTGCTTTTACTTGCTTCGTATTCGACATAGATCTTGCAAGAGCTCTTGTGTATCTTGCAGCTAATCTGTCGTATAGGTTATCTTCGATTGCTTCTTCCGTGATAGCAAATGCTAAAGCAATTGTTTCGTGTGTATAACGTGCAGTAAATGTTTCTTGTGCATCGTCAAATACAACTCCAGCGCCCTCTTGTTTAGTGGGTGCAGAAGCGAAACCGCTTAACATTACTTCTTCTTCGAAAGCTCTGTCAGATGTTTCAGTCATGAAAATCTCTTTATCTTGATTTTCATATCTGTTGTATTCCAGGCCAAATAAAGCATTTAGACCTGGCTCTAGTTCTTTAACTAGTTGTGCTCGTGATATAGCCATAGTTTATTTCCTTATGTGTTGACCTACGCCAGACCGACTGTTGCCTGTCTGTAGAAGTGATTGTTTATTCTAACAAGAATATTCCCGTTAGCTGCTGATTCAGTGCTGTTGGATGGATCTTGCGAAATATCAATTGCTTGAATTACGTAAGTAACCTGCGTTCCTGACTCTGAATAGTCTAGCTGAACTTGAGAGTTCCCTGTTTGTGTTACACCAGTTGCGTTAGTAACTGAATAGTTTTTAAATAAATCCGCAGCACTAAAAGTACCATCAGAATCCACTAAAAAAACTGCATCTGGATCGTCTACAACAAAGGCAGTTATTCCGCCCTGTGTTGGAGTTACGCCACCAGGATAATAGTTTTTCCAAGTTGGTTTCTGAGTTGTTGGATCATTATAAAAACATCCGTTAAATACACCCACAACAGCGTTAGAAGTGTTTGCTGTATGTCTTTCAACATTTCCAGCGGCAGTTGGTATAACCAAATCCCCTTGAAATATTGCAGTTGCATAACCTGCTGCTATTCTATATCTGTTCTGAGCTCCAACTAATGGTGTTCCGTCTAGTTTTCTGTAAGGTCTAAGACCGAACTTTTCTGATACGTTTGCCATGTTGTTTGTCTCCTATTAAACGTTTGTTAATTTAAGACCACTGTAGGTATTGCAAAAAGATTACTTCTTGTTTCTACCACCAAAGGTCACTCTGGATTGCCTCTCAATATTGATTGGCATCTCCGGGTGCTGTTCCTTCATAAGATCTGAATCAACCGCTTTCATTCTGTCGTCTGTTAGCCTTTTAAAATAGGCTGCACGTTGTTCAAGTATCTCTGTCGGTATCCTTGCCAGCACAAGGCCCCCAATCCCGATTAACCCCCTATGTTTGCCTTCTTCAAGAACCGGATATCCGTGACTGTCGCCTATTTCACTTATTAGTGTGGCAGCAGTTACAAATTCCCAACCCTCTCTAAGTTTTCTTGATACATTTGTTGCATCATCAAAACCTTGAATGGTAGTTCTTATCCAACGATGAGAAAAACCATGTGGTGCATCTGGGGCATCCAAACTGGATGATGGAGTCCAAGATTTAGGAGCTTCTTTTTTGCTTCTATCCTCTGAACTGCGTGAAGTTTTGTCTATTTTTGTCATAATTAATTATCCTCCTTCACGTATCTAGCATATTCCTCTAGTGGCACGCCTAATCTTTTAGCAATAGCTACCTGTGATTGCGAGAGTTTCACAGTTTTGCGTCCCTGTTGCTTACGACCAGCCGAAGCAACCGTTTGGACGGGTTTCGGTTTCTCCTTTTCAGGCTCGTCATTAGCACCAAAACTACTTGGAAAATATTTCCGTAGTCTTGTATTTACTTCAGTATAATACTCATCACTGTCCAGTTCAAGCCCCTCTTGAGCTAAATTATTATGAATAGTGATTGCAGCATTAGTCATGACGTCGTCATCCCCAAACCAAGTATTTTCTTCAGCCCATTTCTTAGCTTTAGGTGTAATTGGTTGTTGGGTAGGTTGAGTCTCTAGATTGTTTGCTTCAACGTTTGTTGTTGATTTAACTTCTTCTTCTCTTATCTTCTTCTGCTCTTCACGATTTCCCATCTCTAATCTAGCTTTTTCTTTTTCTACAGCTAATTGAGTTAGTCTATCGTTTGCCTCCATGATTTTATCAGTATCTTGCTTTTCAATAGCATCACGAAGTACATTCTTGACCTGTTCTCTTTGAGCATCCACTCTAGCATCAAACTCTTTTAAGTGTTGATCCTCTGAAGTATCAGCTTTTCTGACAGTAGTGTCGTACTTTTTTTGTAAACCCTTAGCAAAATCTAAAGCAGCTTTTTCTCTTCTTTCAGCTTCTCTGTATTTTCTAGTAAGTTTATCAATTCTTTTTTGATAGTTATCAGAATGTTTAACTAAATTGTCTTCTTCTTTAACAAGTTTTTCTTCTTCTTTAACAAGTTTAACTTCTTCTTTAACAAGTTTAGTTTCTTCTCCTGTCTCTTCTATTTGAAGTTCTTCTTTTTTTTCAGGTTCTTTAGTATGGGCTGTCCCACCTAAATCAACTTCCCCTCTATCAAGATTGGGTAATTCTTCTTTTTTTTCTGGTTGGTCTAACTCTATTACTGTTTCATTAGAATCATCAATATCTAAAGGAACATCACTTTCTTTTTTCATTAGTGCTTCTGCACTATAGTCTTTTACTTCTGCCATTTTATCCTCCTAAAATAATTGGAGAATATCTTCTGGCTTTTTGACTGTTCCTATTATCTCGTCATCATTGAGTATTCGGTGTTCACCGAATTTAGTTTGAAATCGTGAGCCGGCATATCTACCATAAATGATAAATTCGCCTTCCTTACACCAAGGTCCACCAGGAAATTTACTTTCATCCTTATAACAAAGATCACCCATCTTAACTACAAGTGCAACAACAGTTGTCATCTGTATTTTATCGGCTGTATCTTCGGTTAATAAAAGTCCACCTTTTGTTTTTTTATGTCCAGACCATGGTCTGACTAACATTCGGTATCCTACTGGTTTTGGTATGATTTCAAGATATTCTTTGATGCCTTTGGGATCTGTAGGTACTTGATTTTTATCTTTAGCTTCCTCGTAGTCAGCCGTAGGTTTAATCAGTGTCGCCATCATTATTCTCCTTTTGCAGGTTTTTAATATCCTGAAGCAGCGTTTCTAAAGCGCTGAGTCTGCCTCGAGCATACATGAGTTTATCCATGGAATCAACCCCATAGCAGAGATGTTCTTTTGTCACATCTATTTCTTTTTTAATTAAATTTTTAAAGGTATCAAATGAAAATGGGTCAATCATATTTTATATATTTTCATCTTTGTTAGATAAACAAATTTTATGTTCTCCCTTATCTATAATTTTAAAACCAAAATAATTTAGCATCTGAGTAATTAAAGGCATATCAAATGTAGGGTAATCATCAAAAACAAAACGAGTATGAGGTGCAGCTCTATCTGCAAACCAGAGCGCTTCTCTAACTACATCTTTAGTCATATGGGGACCATCAAAATGAACAAAAGCATATTTTGAATTTTTATGATCTGGATGATTCATAAAATCTATATCAGTCATATTAGCTAAGGTAAATTGTCCTTGATTTCTGTACTTATATAAATCGTTTAATAAAGTATCTCTCATCTGATCTGTATAATCATATGCTGCAGGCTTAGTAGTATCGTAATGTTGGTACTCTAAATTTGCATAAGGATCTACACCAACATGTATGTAATTATTTCTAACACTATTTAATATTATTGCTGAACCAAGTCCTTGTCTAACACCTATCTCACAAGATTTATAACCTTGGCAATTAAAATCCTTTGCCCACTTTGTTAGTAGTTCGTATTCTACGCTATCCCCTTCAATCATAAGGAATTTTTACAACTAATTATAGGGTTTGTAAATAGATTTTATTTGACCTTTATTCACAAGCTTTTTAAGGTCTCCTTTATTCATTTTAGAATAATCAGGTTCAGGAGTAACTGTTTTACACTTACATCTTTTTCCAAAGATTTTATCTATTAATTTTTTAAACATTATATTTTTTGCATATCTGGATTTTTTGATAACATATTTTTTTCTGCTCTAGGTCTTGCAATAGAATCTTTACTTCTTTTTCTAAGTTGAGCAATAGCAGAATCCTTTAATCTTTTTTCTCTAATTTGCTTTTCTAAATCTCTAGCTAGGTTCATTTTTTACCACCCTTAAATATTTGTGTTCCCTTAATACCATAAATACTCGCCACGACAAGAATCCATAAATTAGTGAACCATTTAGGAAGCTCTGAAAACATCTCAAAGAACAGTTTTACCTTGTCCATTGCAGTTGGATCATCACTTACGACTGCCCAGGCCAAAATTGCTATAGGGGCCGAGAGCACAATAAGAACGGCCTCGTCCTTCCAATCTGATTGACGTGCTTCTAACAATTTTCCTTGGTAAGCTTCCTTGCCTTCAGCCATTCTAGATGCATGCATAAGCTGTGCATCAGACATAGCTATTTTTGTTTTCTGTTTGTTAGCGTAAATTTTTGATCCTGCAGATACTGCAAGTTTGATTGCTTGAAACCACATTACTTAACTCCTGTAAATTTAAGTCCTCTAAGTGCTGCTCCTCCACCTCTGGAGAATTTTACTGGAGGTACTTGTGGGTTAGGTCCTCTTAGTGGTGGTGGTCCATAAGGTACTCCACCGCCTTTATTTAATTTTAATTTTGATAATGTTTTAGCTTGACCTGCATGTAATTTAGAAGCTTTTTTTAAAGCTGTAACAACACCATTTACTTTATTCTGTGTACTAATCATTTTACCTTTTTTATAAGCTTTAAAATTATCAAATTGTTGTACTGGTTTTACTACAGGTTTTGATTTGGTAGTTTTTTTAGCTGTAGTTTTACAGGGTGGATTACTTCCATCTGGACATTTTTTGTTTTTTTGTCCACCCCCTTCACCGCCACCACCGGCAGGGCCTGTTGCTACATTTCCTGTTGTTTGCATCTCTCCACCAAGAAGATCTTCCTCTCTTGCTGTTTTTTCATTTTTTGATTGCCACGAAGATTTTAATACCTTATTAATACCCCAACTTAAAGGTCCTATTGTTGGAATTTGTCTAGGCCCTGGGTTAACTGTTACTGTTGCTGGTCCTGTGGTAACTCCACCCCCAGTTCTTGGATCTCCATCGCTTCCACCATAACCAACACTTTGATTTCCAGCAGATAAACTTGCATCATTAGCTGCTTCTGAACCAAAATCTCCTGTATCTACAGAGTCTCCTTTTTTTAATTTAGCCAGCTTACCTTTTTTAGCTGAATCCATTGCAAACTTTTTTGCAACTTCAGGCTTTTCAGCGTATAGGTATCTTCTTTGTTTAGCTGATTTAAAAGGCATTAGTTTTTATTTTTATCTCTCATTTTTTGAACTCTTAATCTTTCTTGTGCAATCATTCTATTCTGAGCTAGTTTAGTTTCAGCAATTCTAATTCTTTCCGCTGCTTGATCTTCATTATCTTCTAGTCTCATCTTCTCAAGATCCATTCTTTCATCAAGAGTTTCTTGTTGAAGTTCATTAGTCATCATATCACTTTCACTTCTTCTCTGTAACTCCATCGCTTTTAAGTCTAGTTCTCTTTGTTTTAAAGCAACTAGTGGGTCTTGTTTTTGGCCCCCTGCTTCTTCTTGTGCAAGTTCTGTTGTAATCTTAGCAATTTGTTGTGCAATTAGAGCCTCAACTTTAATTTGTGCTGCTTGAGGATCTGCTTGTAATTCTTGTTGCATCATAGGATCTTCTTGAAGCATTGCTCCTACTTCCCCTTGAGCTAACATTGAAACGTGTTCCGAGATATGTCCTTGTAATAAAGCCATCACCATTGGATTAATCTGTACCATTCTTGTTGCCATGAACGCTCTATGAGCTTGGATATGAGCTTTATGATCTTGTGTAGGAAACGCTTTAGGCATTTGCATTTGTAGTGCTTCAAGGTTCTCGATTGCCGGATCTTTAGGTATTGGTTGTACTTCTGGACGTAATACTTGATCTATATCTTTAGTTCCCAATGCTTCATAAACTCTTCTGTAAGCTTCTCTTAAGTTGTGAAGTTGTGGATTAGATTGTGCAATTTTTAAATTCTCATTTGCTAACGTTACTCTTTGTGACATAGAGAAAACATTAGGATCTGCAACTGGGATAACATCTACTCTATCATCAAAGTCTGTTTGTTTAACTGCTTGGTCTGCACCATAAACTGAGTAAGGATAAATAGGAGGTAAGTATTCTCCAAAAATTTTACCTAGCATTCTAAATTCTTGTCTCATTGCGTAGTAACATCTTTTGTGAATAGCTGTCATGACCCGTGAGCCACGTTCCAGGATTGCAATAGTCGAACCTACTGATCTGTTTTGCTCATCTAAACCAACTGCCATATCCGTGATTGCTGCAAACTTTTGTCCTGCACCCACAACGAAGCCTAGTAGCTGGAAAAGCGTGGCACTTGGTTCTTTAAAAGGTAACATTTGAAACTGGTCTTTTATATTTCCGCCAGGTGCATCTACATCTCTGAACTCACCAGGTTGGAAAGGTTGATCATCATCCCTGATTCTAATACCACGGCTCTTGAAACCTGCTGGTAAATTACTTAAAGTACCTGCATCCAATAACTGTCTTAATGCTTGAGTAGCAGTTCTAGTTAAACCACCAATCATATGAATTAAACCAAAGCCATAAAAACCTAAACCGGGTAAAAATTTAAAGTGAACAAAATAATTCTTTCTAACTTTTAAATCATCATCAGGTTTATAGTTTCTATAGATAGATAATACTTCATTACTACCTTCATCTATTGTTACAATGTATGGAATCTTAACCGCCTTATCAGCATTCTCTACTTCAAACTCTTCTAAGTTTAAATCAACATGCATTTCTAAAACAGTGTGATCATATCTATCTTGACCTGTAGGAGTAACTCCTTCTATTTTTTGATATTCTTTTTGTATTTGTGATTCTTCTGGTTGAGAAGGTTTAATCTCTACATCTCTGTAAAAACCAGCTTCCATTTTTTTTAATAAATCATTCTCACCCATTCTAATAACATGAGTAATTCTTTCACAGTCTTGTAAATCTGTTGCGTAGTATGGAACTACAATATCTTCTGCTGGTACAAATTTTGATACTGCTCTTTGCATAATCTCATCATAATAAACTTTTTTAAATGCAGATCCTGCTAAAGGTAAATAAAATAATAGTTGATCAAAGTCTGGAGTATATTCTTCCATCTTTTCCATTAACATGTAGTTCATGAAATCCTGGACCCGTGTAGCTTGGTTCATTTTTTGTGGGTCTTCAGTTCCCATAACTCTAACTCTTACTGGTCCATCTGAAGGTAATAATTCTTTGTAAGCTTGTGCTTGAAATTGTGTAACGGCTTCTGCAAGTAATGGATGATGCACGCTTGCCGAGCCTTTAAATGGTCTTGTCATATCTACGTATTTAAAACCTAATAAGTCTAAACCTCTAGTATAACTATCTGACCAGTCTTTTCTTGAAATAACATCTTTTTTATATTCGGCTACTAATGAAGAGGCCATTCTTTTAAGGTCACGTTCATCCATGTCCTCTGCAATATTTTTATAGTGTTCCTCTACTTCAGATATAGTTTCATCTACAGAAACTGTTTCTTCACCGTCTCCTTCTATCTCAACATCAACTTCTTCATTAATGTCTTCTGAACCTACTGGAGTTTCCTCCAGTAGATTTATATCTTTTTCTATTTCAGCCATTTAACAAATATAAGTTTTTGTTTTCTTTCCTGCTAATATAACACCTTGACCTCTAGTAGTGACATCAGTCATACCGCCTGAACTGTATTTCATCATCTTACCTTTTTTAGCACCGCTATTAAGTTCAGATACTACTCTTCTTTTTTCAGCTCTAATATTTTTGTCTGGTTTTTTCATAGCATCCAATCTTCCAACTTGTTCTAGAAGATTCATTCTGCCAGTGTTAGCTTTCATCATCTTACCTTTTTTTGCTCCTAAACCAAAACCAAAGTTATTAGACATAGCGTCAGCTTGGCTTTTAGTTTTAGGCATAAGTGGTGAAAGTTTTCCTGCTTTTTTTCTTTTGATAACAGCTTTTTTCATTTTCACATTTGCAGCTTTTAACTTATCTGCTTTTTCTTTAATCTCTCTTGGTAAAGCATCTTTATCAACAGTCATTTTAAGTTGACCACCGGTCATTGTTTTTCCACCTGCACCTGTTATGTTTCTTACTTTCATTTTGCCAAGCATTTTTGACGATGATGGTGTCTTAGCTCCTGCTGGTGCTCCTGTTGGTTTTAATTTTCCTGCACCTAACATTTTTGCGCCTTGATATGCTGCAACTCCTGCAACTGCTATCTTGGCCGCCTTCTTTAATCTATCACTTAGTTTTCCCATGGTCTTCTCCTTTAATTAATAATATATATATTTAGGATCCTTTTGTTTCTGGTCATACTTCTCGTCAGAAGAAATTGAAATAAAATAACCCTGACGGTATCTTATCATAGCTTGGGTAGTACTATCAACATAATCATCGTGTGATCCGTGAGGAAATGCTGCACACTCTTCAATCACTTCTTCTGCCCAATCTTCTCCTTCTGGGTACCACACTTGACCACTTTCGAATATGGGTGATACAGCGTTGACCCGTGAATGTTTGTCTTGTCCTCGTCCTGGAGTGAAATCTATAACAGGTATCCCCATCCTACGCAACTCTTGAATTAATGATTGACCACTAGCTTTACCTTCAATAATAACAGTTTCTGGTTCCCAATACTTATACTGGTCTAGTGCTACAGCTTTTAATTCTGGAAAATCCCATTTACCTTTAATAGCATCTATTAGTATAAGAGCATCTGCTTCACCATCTTCTGGAGTAAATATACCCCAAGTCGTAATAGCTGAATAATCGGCTGTTTCTTTTTTTGAAAATGCTGTATCATAACTCTGGATAATATGATTACAATATGGTAAATTTTTATATGGATAAGGTAACCACCATTCTCTTTTTAAAAGTGCTCCCTCCTCTGAGGTTGGCTCTTGCATATATTGTGCAGACCAGTTCCTCACTGTCAAAGAAGCTTTTACCGTTTCTAATTCCTCTAGTGACCAATACTCTGGCCAAACTGGTTTGTTGGACGGTAGGATTGCTGGGAATGATATTGTACGCCATCTGTCTGATTTGGGTTGGTCTGATGCTTTTAGCAGACGACCTGTTAGATCGTCTTC
>Ga0302121_10000618_pt1 | contig 18379 bp, 11 predicted proteins | sample CB21_surface_MG_FD_203120 | JGI IMG/M metagenome (GOLD analysis project Ga0302121, IMG submission 203120) | Marine microbial communities from Western Arctic Ocean, Canada - CB21_surface | ecosystem: Environmental > Aquatic > Marine > Oceanic | place: Canada: Western Arctic Ocean | collected... | reverse complement strand
CAAAAATACGATAACACGACAGCCATTGTTCGTGTCGAACAGTTGTATCCTTTTCCAGGGCCAGATATTACTGCATTAAAAGAAAAGTACCCCAACATCGAAACAGTTGTCTGGTGTCAAGATGAGCCCAGAAATCAGGGCGCTTGGCGAGAATTTAAAAGTCGTTTAAACGATGTTTTTGGTCCTTTTCAAGTTAAGTTTGCTGGTCGTATATCAGCGGCTTCACCGGCTGCGGGTTATATGGCAATGCACATAGAGCAAGAGTCAAAATTAGTAACCGATGCATTTGAGCTATAATGACATTCGTTAATCAAATATTTTCATTACATCAATCAATTGGAGTAAATCATGCAGGTTGAACTTAAGGTTCCTGTTTTACCAGAATCAGTCACCGAAGGTACACTCGGCGAATGGCATAAAAAAATTGGCGATACCATTGCCGTTGATGAAAATGTGGTTGACCTTGAAACGGATAAGGTTGTACTTGAAATTGTTGCGACAACAGCGGGTGTGCTTGAATCAATCTCTTTTGAAACGGGTGATACAGTTAAAGACGGTCAGGTGCTTGGTGTTATTAATACAGCGGTTCAAGTTGACAGTGCCGCTACCTCAAGTGTCACTCCACTAGAAGAGTCTTCTAGTGCTAATAAAGCCAGTCCATCAGTCCGCAAATTTATTGCTGAAAATAACCTCTCCGTTGACGAAATTACCGCCAGCGGAAAGAAAGGTAACATCACAAAAGAAGACGTACAGAAGCACCTTGAATCTATAAATAAGACTACAGCAGCTGATAGTTCACCACCTGTTAGCACTTCGAGCATTGCTCCTGCTGTCGTGATTGAGCCATCCGCTGGTCGAAATGATCGTCGAGTACCGATGAGTCGTTTACGGCTTAAAGTTGCTGAGCGATTAAAACAAGCTCAAAACACAGCCGCATTACTCACCACTTTCAACGAAGTCAATTTACAACCAATGATGGATGCGCGAACTAAATACAAAGAAGCTTTTGAGAAAACGCATGGTGTCAAATTAGGCATGATGTCATTTTTCACAAAAGCGTCAGTCGAAGCATTGAAAAGATTTCCGGCTGTGAATGCCTCAATTGATGGTGATGAAATTGTGTATCACGATTACTTTGATATTGGTATTGCAGTGAGCTCAAACCGTGGCTTGGTGGTTCCTATCTTGCGCGATGCTGATCAACTGAATTATGCTGATGTTGAAAAGAACATTCGTTCTTTGGGTGAGCGAGCTCAGTCGGGTAAACTCACGATTGATGATTTAACCGGCGGCACCTTTAGCATTACCAACGGTGGTGTTTTTGGATCAATGCTATCAACGCCAATATTAAACCCACCACAAAGCGCTATTTTGGGCATGCACACGATTCAACAGCGTCCTGTTGTAATCGATGGAGAAATAGTAGCCAGGCCAATGATGTATTTGGCATTAACGTATGACCATCGAATTATCGATGGTAAAGAAGCGGTGCAGTTTCTAGTAACTATTAAAGAGACTCTAGAAGATCCAACTCGATTACTACTCGGAATATAGTCAGTTAAATTAAGTATCCGGTTAAATAATATTGACCGGATAGTTATTTTTTCTTGGTGGTCTTACTCCTCTTGAGCTTTAAGCAACGCTTGATCAAGGTCCCACAGAATATCGTCCAGTGTCTCTAACCCAATCGAGAGTCGGATCATGTCAGATGTAATGCCCGCGGCTAATTGCTGTTCTTCCGACAATTGTCGATGGGTGGTTGATGCAGGATGGATGACTAAAGATTTAGCATCACCTACATTGGCAAGATGACTCAAAAACTCAACACTTTCAATAAATTTTTTGCCTGCTGACTGGCCGCCTTTAATACCGAAGCTGAGAATCGAACTTGCGCCTTTAGGTAGGTATTTTTGTACCAACGGATAGTAAGCATTATCTTCAAGTCCGGCATAGTTTACCCAAGACACACAAGAATGTTGTTGTAAAAATTGAGCGACTCCTAAACCATTTTCACAATGTCTGTCCATCCGTATCGGTAGAGTTTCTAAACCTTGCAATAACATGAATGCATTGAAAGGGCTCATTGCAGGACCGAGTGTACGTAATGTTTCGCAACGGGCTTTCATTGTGAAAGCAAAATCACCAAACGTTTCATAAAAACGAATGCCATGATAACCCGCAGAGGGTTCAACCATGTGGGGAAAATTACCGTTAGCCCAATCAAACTTGCCAGACTCAATAATCACACCACCCATTGAAGTGCCATGACCACCAATGTACTTAGTCGCTGAATGAACAACGATGTCAGCTCCATGATCAAGCGGTCGGCAGAGGTAAGGTGTAGCAAAAGTATTGTCAATAACGAGTGGAATGCCAGCCGCGCGTGCGATAGCACCAACGGCTTCGATATCAATGACATTATTAAGCGGATTGCCAATAATTTCTGCATAAAGTGCCTTAGTCTTTGAAGTAATCGCTTGACGGAAGTTTTCAGGATCGTCTGAATCAACAAAAGTAGTGCTAATGCCAAACTTACGAAAGGTCACGTCGAACTGTGAAAAGGTTCCGCCATATAAACTTTTAGCGGACACCAACTCATCACCCTGTTCCATTAGGGTCAAAAGGGCAACACTCTGAGCGGCCATACCTGAACTTACGGCTAAAGCTGCACGACCATTTTCAAGTGCAGCCATGCGTTCTTCAAAAACCGCATTGGTTGGATTGGTTAATCGCGTGTAGGTATTTCCGAAGGTTTGTAAGTTAAATAAGCTGGCGGCGTGATCCGTATCGTCAAAGACATAAGCGGCCGTTTGATAGATAGGCACCGCTCTCGAGCCCGTTGTTGCATCAGGGATTTGCCCTGCATGAAGGCAAAGCGTTTCTATACCATAATCTCGGTCGGCCATTGGGCTGCTCCTGGTTGTTTACTTTTGACGGAATTAGCGGTTAACAAACTTTGGCCGTCTAGAGGAAATGACGCCTGTGTTAACACCAACCGTATTGAGGCCTCCAAAAAGGCGCGCATATTCAATTTTTGGACAGAGATTCATCACCACGTCAAGGCCAGCATCTTGAGCTTTTTGTGCGGCTTTTTCATTGACAACACCTAATTGCATCCACACCAGTTTAGCTTTGATCTGGATTGCTGAATCAACAAAAGGTTCAACTCGATCAGACCGTTGAAATAAGTCAACGATATCGACAGGAACTGGAATTGACTCTAAGTTGGGATAACATTTTTGCCCGAGAATTTCTTCACTTTTTGGGTTAACTGGTATAACAGTAAAACCACGGTCTAATAAATACTTAGCGACAAAATTGCTAGGGCGTGACCAGTTAGAAGATAAACCAACCATCGCTATAGTTTTATATTCTCTCAATACTCGACGTAGAAAATTGCTATCAGTCATGGCATTGCTATCAATTGAACAAGAATGATCATTTGATAGCACTGCGAAATGTTTTGCAATAGTTTAGTTAGCCTTACGGAGAAAGTAATAGTCATTTGAAACAGACTGATCAATTCAAAGTACTTTATTAATACCAACAAAATTGACATGTCGTTTTAGAGGTGTATATTTTTCCACATGCCCAGATGGCGGAATTGGTAGACGCGCTAGCTTCAGGTGCTAGTGGCCGTAAGGTCGTGGAGATTCGAGTTCTCTTCTGGGCACCATCATAGCTTTACAGCAATTATCCATAACGATTTAGACCGTTTACACAACCTCAAAGAGACATTGATACGAACTTTTGGTACGAGATGTCACGATCAGATTATATTCAGTTCAGTCAGTCGGACTATTACCTACAATACACTTTACCTCAGAAATATGAGTGTTTACTCAATCGCAGTGAATTACATTATTTTCTTTGTACACTTGAATTATTAGAAGTTAAGCGTCGTGCACGGAGGCTAGTTATTTTTTAGACACACTTTTAGACGGGCTGACAAAACTGAAATGCTTGCCTCTAGCAATTCCAGAGATGTTCAAAGAGAAGCGGTTCAGTTCTTAGGTAAGAATGGTGTTGAAGGAGTCGAGACTGAGTCGTTAGCCTTCCAAAAGGTCTGCTTTGAATAAATCTGTGGACAAGTGGCACTTAATAAATACAGCGTTAAGTTGTTAAGAGGTGGTGAATCATTATCAGCCGTGAATTACACGGTAGATAGTGCCTTTAGTGAGGTGTCACACACAAGCAAAACCGTCATGTAAGCAGTCCGTTGAAACCATTAGGTTCTTAGATGAACAAATATTGACTAAGGTTTTAGGCCTAGCCGCTGTGGCCACTTTTAAGTCTGGCTTTGCTGAGCTGATTGAAATACGAGGTGACGCTGAAGTTTCCAAAGTAGATACGAGCAAGCGTTACAATATTGTGACACATTGCTGAAGCTGCCAATTCACACGGCTAAACACCCAGCCTATAAAAATCTGAGTATTTCGGGCCTTTTGGTCTTAGTCCTAGATACGGATAAGATATCCACAACTAAAACTGTGAATGGCTAAATAGTGAACTTCATCACTTTTTTAAAATGGCTTGTCGATAACGAGCAATGTGAAAAGAACTCCTTCAGCAACATCGAGCAATCAGCTAAGAATGCGACTAAAAGCTATGACAAGTAAACGGAATATGATGTGGAATCAATTTACAAAAGTCCAAATCTTTAGTCTATATTCATATTAACTTTATTAACTTTATTAACTTTATGAAGTGTAGTTTATTACCTACATTAGCTAGTGATTTTTGGCTATATCATCGTCTGAACTAATGGACCATAATTTAAAATATAATCTAGATCATCTAATTATTTAGTGAAAGAGTTACATGCGACTCATTACCACGTTACACCAGAATAAAACACTGACTAAAATAGCTTAGCGTAATTACTGCATTCGTTGTTTGAAATTGTTTGTAATTTGATTTCAGTTTAAACGTCGAAAAAAGACGAAAATATTAGTTGATTTTATTATTTTATATTCAATGGAAATATAGTGAGATGTCACAGGATTGTCGGCATATAAAGCATTCACCAATTCGTAGATTAAAAATATGATCAACTTTCAATTCGTGTCAGATGCCTTACCAGAAGATACTTTTCAAGTGTTGCAGTTTGATGCTGAAGAAGAAGTCTCTCAGCTTTTCCATGTCGAATTGCGACTAGTCTCGCGTGACCCTAATATCGATTTTGACCTGATGTTGGAAAGATCAGCCTGCTTGTCAATTATTACCAAAGGTAAACAAAGAAATATCCACGGTATGTTGGCAGAGTTCGAGCAGGGTGGGGAATGGCAAAATGGGCTGTATGAGTATCGTGCGTTGCTGGTACCACGCCTTTGGATGCTATCGCAGAGTACCCAAAACCAGATATTTCAAGATCAAACCGTGCTCGACATTGTTTCGAGCGAGCTAAAAAATGTAAATAAAAAAGGCAGCAATCCACTTGCGGAAGCAGGGCTCGGTAGCGATGATGACTATGAAATGTTTACCATTCACCAATATGAAGAGCGTGAATATGTCGTGCAGTACAAGGAAACCGACTTAAACTTCATTTCGCGTTTGATGGAACATGAAGGCCTATATTATTACTTTGAGCACAACGATGACTGCGAAAAACTGGTTATCACGGATACCTTCGCAGAAGAGCACATTTCAGATAATAGTGAGGCGCTGTTTCAATCGGAAGCCTCAGGCGTTCGCTATGATAATCGTGTGGTCTACAAGCTAAGCCGCATGCAGAAACAAATACCCTCCAGCGTGCTGGTGAAGGACTTTAATTACCGCTCGCCATCACTGCCCATGCAAGCAATGGGTGATATAGATGAAAGTGGCATTGGGTTTGTGACCGAATTCGGCGCCCATTTCAAATCGCCAGAAGAGGGTGAAGCACTGGCAACCGTCCGGGCAGAAGAATTTAAGTGCCGCCAGAATACCTATTCCGGTGAAAGTAATATCTCAGACTTTAGCTGCGGGCATGTTTATTCACTCTCGCAGCATTTTCGGAGCGACTATAACCAGAGCTATATGCTAACCAAAGTAAAGCATCAAGGCAGTCAGGAGATCGAAAGCTGGGGAAATATTGGCAGCACAAAATATAGCAATCAATTTGACTGTATTCCGGCCTTGCTACAATTCCGCCCACAACGCCTGGCCATAAAACCAAGGTTATTCGGCATCATGAATGGCGTTATCGATTCCGAACAAGATCTAGGGCGAGCCGACCTCGATGAACTGGGCCGCTACAAGGTACAGATGCCGTTCGATATTAGCGGCGTAGCCCCTGGTTTGGCGTCACGCCGAATTCGTATGGCGCAACCCTATGGTGGTGGCGGTGATGATGGTGGTGGCACGGGTATGAGCTTCCCATTGCTCAAGGGTACCGAAGTGATCTGGACCTGTATCGATGGCGATATTGATCGGCCGATTATTACCGGTGCCGTGCCTAACCCGTTGAAGCCAAGCGTTACTAATACTCAAAATGCAAACAGCAATGTGATCAAAACCAGCAGTGGTATCACCATGGGGTTTCATGATGGGCCAGGTGGTGGTGCCAATGCATCGACGTCGAGCTCAGAAGGGTTGGCAGCGCAGCAGCAAAACCAGCGGGTAAATAATTCCTCTAAACCAAGCAACGAGGTCCAGACCACAAAGCCTTGCTTAAGTAATGATTTTAACTCTACAAATCAGAGTGATTATCGAGTAAGTACGAGCGCACAAGCTAATTCACTTGGTACAGATGTTAAAAATCATGAATTGCAACTTCAGCAGCAAAATGCCAGTAATGGTCATTTTGAAACTAGTACACACACAGCTGCAGTTGCACATGTAGATGCAAATGCAACAACAGGTGCTGCTGAAGTTACTGCAGTAGCGGATAATATAAAATTTGTTCTAGATGTGCCATACCAAGTTGCGGATTTAACGGCATCGCCACCGTTAACAGATAAGAAATCTTATTTACGTTTAGGTGATAAGGACACTGGGGCAGACCAGAAAGACGGCATAAGAATGTATACTGATGGTAACTATCATTTAGATGTAAAGGGTGACCTTACGGGAACTCAAGGCGGAAAGAAATCTACAGTAACAAAAGGGACTAAATTCACCTACAACATATCCAGAACTTATTCTTATGACATGAGTAATAATTTTTATTCAAAAGTTGGAGTTTACGGCTGGTCAACTACTGGTCTGACTTTTAAGACCAATGTAGGTGTCACGGCAAGTTTAAATTTTGGTCTTGATGTTACATTTGGCATTGGTTCAACCATGTCATTTGTAAAAGACACTGCTATATCTGTGAGCAAAGAACAGAATGTTAATGTTGATGAGCGATTCTGGGCCAAAGTTGACCCAGCAGATGGTAATAAGTCCGGCAAACTTGAATGGCTAATGGAAACTAAAGTTCCGGAAATAGCTGCTGTTTTAGCAGTCGCATCCTCTGCGGCTTCTGCAACTATAGGTTCTATGGCGAATAGTAAAAGTGCAACTGAAACTAAATCCAGCAGCCCCGACGACTATACTGGTCTTGAGGTAGCCGCCGAAGCACATGCCGGATCAGTTTATGGGGCAGGTGCCGTATTATCATCCCTAGCCCTTGCATATGCGTGGAGCAAAAGTGATAGTACTCCACCGGTAGTCGAGCTGGATTTATGGAAGGGTGGTAACATCCCAACGAAAACAAACAAAATAGGGACCCATCATGATCCTTATGCCAAACTTCAAGTGCAACATGCCAAAGAAAAAGTTCATGTAAATTTACGTGCAACAGCAGCACATGATAATGAAGATAACGCTTCTTTTATTAATCTGGTTAACACACCTGAAAAGGCATGGGTTCAAATTAAAGCGGCTAATACTAAAGAATCCGCTCTTATTGATCTGGTAGGTGGAGCAAAAGATAAGGACGGTGGAATTCTTTTATGCGTAGGAAGGTCCTCAATCCTCATATCGGATGCGGGAATCGTTTTTAACTCGCCCGTTATCGAGTTTAAAACAATCGATGAGGAAAATGTTTCCATAGATAAGGATGGATTGTTTGTAAATGGAGGCGACCTTAATGTAATGAAAGGCAACGCTTTTATAAAACAAGATGTATACGCTTCTAATGTTGTAGGTAAAGAGGTAACCAGTTTAAACGGTGGCAAAATTAGTGGTGGACCGTCACCTAAAGCACCAACAGATTATAAGGCTAACGCAACGGTCAAGGAGATAATAAAAAAAATGGAAAATCTGAAATAAGAAGATTAAGCGCGGAAAGATATGCAATCGCGATATGATAATAGAAAGTAGTTTGTTGGGTAGTTTCTAGTTTGAGATATAACTATTTGAAGAATAATAATTTATTAACTGAAGTTTCCTAGTTTCTCAAATGAGTGCGATTGCATAACCAGTCCAATTTGAATAAAATGGAGGGTTTGCCCGTAAATAGGGCAAACCGCTTAAAATACTTCTTCTCTATACGCGGGCTGAAAAATTTCTAGGAAACTTCAGTTTATTAAGAACCTCTTCAATAATCGTTTTTAAGGCAAATAACTAAGATTGAAAATAGAATTATATTGAAATTTGTAAGGTACAAAAATTGGAAATAGTTAACCAAACCAACTACCACATCGCGTGGATTGCCGGTAAAAAAGACCACCCGGCCGATTCATTGACGCTGTGCGTGAAGGCTACCTTTCAACTGGTTCCCGATGCTGCGGCGGTAGCTGCCGAAACGCAAATGCTGATGGGTGATATCTACATCGATGACGATATCAATAAAGGGTTGACCTACGATTCGGATTTCGCCTATTTCAAGGAAAATGCCGACCTGTTATTAAAAGGCACCTGTTACACCCCCGAGGCAATACCGGTGCCCAAATGTTCGGTCTGTTTTGCCGTGGCCGGAACCCAAAAAACCTTAAAGGTTTATGGTACCCGTTATGCAAGCCCGGGTTTATTGGGTGATTCGGCTTCATCAGCAGAGCCGTTTACCAGCATGCCGCTGAGTCATGAAAACACTTATGGCGGTGCCGGTTATCAGAAAAACGCGGTTGGCAAGGGCCGAGATAAAGATGAAAACGGCCTAACCTGGTGGCCCAACGTGGTCGACCCGAATTTGGGTGATAAGGAACCCGCTGGTTTTGGCCCCATCAATCGTATCAGCTCGCAGCGTACCTCTAAACTGGGCAGCTATGGTGGTGATTACATGGAAAAACGTTGGCCCTGGTTTGCGGAAGACTTCGACTGGGCCTATTTCAATGCGGCGACCGAAGACATGCAGTACAGCGGCTACCTGACCGGTGATGAAACCCTGTTTATGGAAAACCTGCACCCGAGCATTAGCGAATACCGATCGCAGTTACCCGGGCTGACGCCGCGTTGTTTTTTACAGGAACACGAAGGTGGTGAAGATTTTCGTGAAGTCGCGATGAACCTCGATACACTGTATGTCGACATGGATAGCGAAACGCTGTCATTGGTGTGGCGCGGTGTGGCGGAGATTAAATCGCATGATTTCCGCGAACTCAGCCATGTCTATCTGGCGAGTGAATCGTTAGCTGAATCGGCCTCGCTCGATGAACATGAGGCACAGTTCGCCGCGATTGTTTTTCCTGTGCTGGTGGTACCCGAACTCGTACCAGAAGAGGAAGAAGTGGCCGCTGCGCCGGAAGCAGAGCCTGAACCTGAAGCGGAAGTCGCTGCGGAGTCGGCAGACGAGGGCTATGATGAGGATACAGAAAAAGCACTGGAGCAGGCCCGTGAAGCGATGCGTCAGGCGGGGCAGGATCCCTCGCTGGTGGATGACATTATGAATGGTGCCGACCCGGCAGTCATCATGGCAGGCATTATGACCAGCCTCGGACTTGACTCCTCACAGGGCGAGGCCGCACTGGCAGAAGCCCACGCGCAGAATGCGAAAATGCTGAAGGAACAGGGCATGAGCGATGAGGATATCGCGATGTTATTGGGTGATAAAGAATAATGGCGATAGATGAAGGTTTAATCGATTTAACCCCGCAGACTGTAAAGGAAAAAGTGGCACGCGGCGAATCGCTCGCGGGTGAGGATTTAAGCACGATGAATTTATCGGGCCTGTCACTCATCGGCGCTGACTTTAGTGGCGCTATATTAAATAAAGTCAATTTTTCAAACAGTGATCTCAGCAAAGCAAACTTTAATGATGCCAACCTAGCACAGGTAATCCTTACTAAAGCCCGTTGTAATGATGCATCATTTATTAATACCGACCTGAGCCAGCTTGATGCGAGTGAGGCTAATTTTGAACGCGCCAAACTGGATGGCGCCGATTTCTCAAAAGCCAATTTAGAACGAGCCGTGTTTAGCCATGCACAGGGCGCGCAAGTCAATTTTAATGAAGCGAATCTCAGTCAGGCCAATTTGAACCAGGCCAATTTAGAGGCCGCAGATTTTACCGCGACCGGTTTGAATCAGGCCCGGTTTGAAAACAGCGAATTACTCGAAGCCCGATTTGCCGGTGCCAGTGGTGAGGGGCTTTCGATGAAAGGCGCAACCTTAACCAATATCCGTGCCGATGGCTGTAGTTTCCCCAAAGGCGTGTTTGTACAGATCAAAGCGGACGGTGCGGTTTTTGAATTCGCTAATCTGGAGGCGGCCGATTTTTCTTATGCCAGTTTACAGAAAAGTATCTTTATGGAAGCCAACCTGAAACAGGCAACCTTGTATGCGGCCGATTGCACCACGGCCAACTTGTCGAGTGCGAACCTGGTGAGTGCCAATTTAAGCGCTGCCAATTTTTTTAAGGCCAACTTTGAACGTGCCAACATGGTGAGCGCTGATTTAGGTAAGAGCAATTGTTTCGAAGCGGAATTTCTTGAGGCGATAACGGCGGGTGCTAATTTAAGCGGCGCAATTTTGGATGGCAGCAAGCTAAAAAATAAATAGTATGAATAATCCCGATACAAAAGAAATCATTGAACAACTTAAAAACGGCAAGCTCGAAACGCCAGTTATTATGCACCTTGATTTAAGTGGAGAAAACCTGAACGGTATCAAGATTAAGGAATCGATGTTCGATTACATCAATTTCGACAATGCCAATTTGGCGGGTGCAGAATTTGAAGGTTGTTTTTTTACCGGCTGCAGTTTTCGGGGGGCCGTACTGGATAATGCCCACTTTTTTCAATCCAGCATCGGTCGTGGATTTGTGCCCAAGGCCAGCGAAGGTGATTTTGATATCGGGTTAGACGCTGTCGATTTGCCGGATGAACAAAAACAAACATTAAGGCAAGCGGGCATAACCGGCTTCAAACATCAGCCCGCTACTTTTACTCAGGCCAGCATGAAAAATGTGAGACTGGATACGCTTTTGTTAGATCAAGTCAGCTTTGAATCTTGTGATTTGAGTGGCGCGCAATTTTCATCTCTGGAAATAACTGAAATCAATTTTACCCTGGCAAATCTGTCGGCGGCAAGCTTCACAAACGTACAATTTGATAAATCGGTATTTAAACCAGCTACCTTAGAAGCGGCCACATTTGATCAGGCCGAGTTCAAAAAAACAGACTTGAGCGGGGCTGATTTTTCGGGGACTAGTTTAACCACAACGACATGGGACACGTGCGAATTGAACCAGGCCGTCTTTACGAGAGCCACACTGACAGATAGTACAATCAGTAATAGCGAGCTTGATAATGCCATTTTTGATTCGGCGGTTTTAAACAATATTCACTTAGCGGATATTACACCGCGACTATTAAGCCTGGGTTCGGCCACCATAAACGGGATTAGTTGGAGTAATGTTACGCTGCAGGGCGACAATGTTTATAAAGGCGATTATTCCGGTGTCGATTTTAGCCATGCCGATTTATCGGGGATTGATTTACGACAGTGTATTTTTGAAAATACCGATTTTAGCGAGGCCAATTTATCCGGCGCCAATCTCGAAGGTGTTAATCTCAAAGGCGCCAATTTAAGGGCCTGCACGCTAACGGGTGCATCGCTAGACAAGGCTGATTTTACCGGAGCTGTTTTACAGGCAGCAGACTTATCGTTTTTTGAATTATCAGGTTGTTGTCTTGCTGGAGCGGATCTGTCTGATACCAACCTGACGAGCGCAAACCTTGCCGGTGTCGATTTGCAGGGCGCAAATCTGGATAAATGTAATTTACACACGGCAAACCTGACAGCTGCTAACCTGAATGACACAACACTGGCTAATGCGGTATTAAGGGGGGCTCAACTCGAAGGCGCCAGCTTTATCAACGCGCATCTGCATTCTGCTGAGCTAGATTCACTCTGCCTGGATGCGCTGGATTTTACCGGCGCTAATCTTGATGGCGCTAACTGCCATGGCTCGACCTTCAAGCAAGCCCGGTTGACGGGGGCGAGTTTGGTGGCGGCCGATTTATCTCATGCGGATCTGTTTCAGTCGGATTTGACGGCTGCCGATCTGTCTGCAGCCAAACTGCATGAGGCGAGTTTTACCGAAGCCAACCTTGCTGACGCGGTGCTCAATACTGCGGTATTTGAAAACACCAAGATGCATCAGGCGAATATGGAAAACGTCGACTTTAGTGAATGCAGCCTTACTAATACCCAATTCAACGGGGCCAATTTAACCGGCGTTAACTTTACCGGACTGGATTTAACCGGGGTTAATCTGACGGATGCAAGCATCACTGTGGCCGAGCTAGTGGGTTGCAACCTGCAGGGCATGACTTTGTCCGGTTGTAACTTTCTGCGCTCTGATTTTACTGGCGCGAATGTTAGTGGCGCTCATTTTGAGGGTGTCGTGTTGGACCAGGTCGACTTTACCGAGGCGAATATTTCTAACTGTCGGATGAAGAAAGTCTCGTGCAAGACCGGCACTTTTACCGAGGCGAACCTGTCGGAGTGTGATCTGGAAGAATCTGATTTTTCTAATGGCTATTTCGAAGCAGCTAACCTGTCCAAATCCAACCTGACTCAATGCAATTTGAAAGAGACGATTTATACCCGCGCAGATTGCAGTGGTTCGGTGTTTCATAACGCGGTACTGCATTACGCCGATTTCTCGCATGCCACTTTAGTCTCTGCCAGTTTTATGGATGCAGACCTGATGGGCGCAAATTTACACCGTGTCATAAAAGATAAAGCCATCTGGATGGGCGCGAATATGGAGCTGGTGAAACAAACAGACCCTGTTCTGGCGATGGCCGAAGACTGGCGTCCACCCGCCGCCCCTAAAACCTGATTGATAGAAAGGAGTGACCTGATGCTGCAAATGATCGATAAACTGGCGAATCCCGGTAATGTCCAATATACCCGCCCTGCGGTGCTTACCCGACTGGCAGGCAGTGGTGAAGATAATAAGTTACTGGTAAGAATTGAACACGAACAGGCCAGTTTCCTGATAGAAGCTAAAAATGCATTGCTGGATTATTACAGCCCGCAAGTGGGTGACGAATTATTAGTCAGCGGCGAAAATTTCCGTTGTTGTTACATTATTGGTGTTTTGCAAACATCCCAGCCACAGCCGTCCGTAAAGCCATCTGACGACACGGTGAGTACCGCGCAAGGTGCGCTAGCCAGGCGTCATTTAAAAAATGGCCATGAGACCTTGTCGGTTGAAGATGAGCAGGGTCATCTGTTATTCGAGTACGATGCCACCGAAAACAAAAGCCGGTTATACGCCGCACAGGGCGATTTATCACTCACCGCGTTACAGGGTGATATAGAGCTGATTTCGGGTAAAAACATTCATTGTAAAAGTTTGGGCGGATTGACGATGGAAAGTGCCACCGCTGCTCAGTTACGGGTCGCATCGGAGGCAGAGTCGTCGGCGATCAGCCTGACGGATAAAGGGCTGCTGATGACCAGTAATCAAGTTGGGCTGCGCGCGAAAAGCGGCAATATCAAAATTGAGCACTGCCAGTATGAAGGTGATACTTTCAAAGCTGTGTTAGACCGCTCAAAAATACTCGTGGGTAAAATCGAGACTGTAGCGATACGAATAATTGAACGCGCTAAAAATGTTTATCGTCATGTTGAAGAATTGCAGCAAACTCGGGCAAATCGCGTACGCACGTTAGTGGAAGGCACCTACCAACTCAACAGTGAAACGAGTTACATAAAAGCTAAAAAGAATGTCAATATCGATGGCGAAAAAATTCACTTAGGTTAAGCGGAGTATTCATTATGTTTCCAATGTCAACCAAAGGTGGTGGAATGTCTAATGCGATGCCGGATGTTTGTAAAACACCGGCACCACCGGTACCTAGCCCGATACCGATACCTTACCCTAATATCGCGTCGTTAAGCCAGGCGCAGGGGACATCGACAAAAGTTAAGGCATCCGGTAGTCCCGTTATGACCATGAGCAGTACTATTTCGATGACTTCCGGCGACGAAGCCGGTGTTGCGGGTGGCGTCATGTCATCAAAAATTAAAGGTGATGCCAAACCCAAAAAAGGCAGCACAAAAGTGAAAGCGGGAGGCAAGGCGGTCATACATGCTACCGCCGTGTTTAGTCAAAATGCGATGAATTCACCCGCGGGTATGCATGGCGTGCCGTCACAGACAAAAGTGATGGTAACGGGTTGAGGCCTGTGCCATAGTTTTGTAAAAAATCTGATGTCAAAATACCGAGTCGTTCACAACAACCACTATTCCTTTGCGGAGTCGGTTAGCCACTGCACGCTCGAAGCGCGACTAAAACCACTGGACAATAAAAAACAAACCGTCGAATTCAGTCAATTTGTTGTGCGACCTTTGGCGGATAGCCAGCATAGTGAGCTGGATGAATTTGGTAATCATGTCAATTACTTCGAGATAGCTCGTGGCTTACGGTCTTTTTTATTGAGTGCTATCCATACCGTTAAAACCATGCCTTTAGTGTCGATAGATCTAGCGGCGTCCTCTCCTTGGGAAAACTTAGTCGTTTCCACCGATGCTGATACCGATACCTCGGCTTATGTTGGATTCAATCCGGAATTGACTGACTATGCCCGGGTTTCGTTTAGGCCGGATCGTCCCATGCTCGAAGCAGCATTTGATTTGATGCAGCGAATTAATGCGGATTTTCATTATCATCCGGGGGCAACGCGGGTCGACACCACAGCGATTGAGGCGTTTCAATTTAAGCGCGGTGTTTGCCAAGACTTCGCCCATGTTGGCATCGCCTGCTTGCGCTCGCTGGCCTTGCCAGTGCGCTATGTCAGCGGATACGTTGATACTAAGGTTAATTCAAAACCACCCCATAGAGTCGCAGCCGATGCCTCGCACGCCTGGTTCTCGGTATACGACCCTGAATTCGACTGGGTCGACTTTGACCCGACGAATAATCAAATGCCGGGAGAAACTTATATAACGTTGGCCTACGGCCATGACTATGACGACGTCGCGCCGCTAAAAGGTCAGGTTGATACTCAAGGTGGTAATCAGCTGAAAGTCGATGTCGATATGACTGCGCTAGGTTGATTACCGCCTTATTTTGGTACCGTGGTTAACTGGGTGATACACAATAACTAGGCCGAAAGCCTGCCTGAAATACTGAGTCGTGCATGATCGATCGCCTGGTTGGGGCGGGTTTGGCGCTATAGTTGTAACACTACCTGAATACAGGCTGACGTCGATAGCTGACGTTGCATAGGGTCGTAAACGCAAAAAAAGAAAATTAATGCCAGCCAGTTACACGCATGGATATTAAATATAGTAAACCCGCTTGTATCACTATTAAATGAACTATGTGGCTATAATCTGATCGAGTTATTATACTCCATTGACACTATTATTAGATTAATTTTGACATTATCAGGGTGATCACACAATAAAAACCCATTACTAGAGCAGATAGGGGTTGGCAAAGGTTGGTACCAGGTCAGCGACGACATACCCAAGACACTCAACGCAGTGAATTGACTCTATCCTTATAAGCTCGTATCAATACACAATACGAGTTAAAAAGCTTAAATCTTACTGGCTGTATTGGTTCTAGTCACTTTGTCAGTGAATGGAATTATGCTGGCCAGTGTGGTTACTCTAAGGCGGATAGCGTGAGTAATACTGCAGGTGACCCATTTCGCTTTCAGTTGGTCTCAGTGCAGACGGCAATACATTAGCGGTTGGTGTTACTCTAAAAACGTTAATACAACTGGAATTAATGGAGAAGATAGCGATTCTGGTGCTGTAAGTTTCTATTAAATCCACATTCGGCATTAGTTAATCTATTTAATGACTAGGCGATACCTGTCGATCCTGACAATTAATTTAATTTTTTAGTTAGTTGTAAGTTTGACTTATTTGACGCTGCTTACTGGAGACATAGGACCTGAAATAATTATTATGAATACTAACTAGTGCAATAAAAATGAGGCAGGACGGAACAAATTATCAGGTTCAGTTTAACGAATAATACCTTTGAGAATAACTTTTTCTCTGGCTACTCCAAATGCGGCTTTTTAGAGAAACTGTTAAGCCTGAAAATGTACATTAGGTGGAAAATAAATTTTAAATGTCTTAATTTTGAAGACCTTTAGTTGGATTTAACCTATTGTGCTTATTTGGATAGATTAGGATAGATTAGTTTCCATTCACCCTACGATAGTGTGAGATGACTGAAAATTCATTTTAAAAGCACGGCTATCGCTTGCTTATTAGTGCTGGCTATAGGTCAAACGTTGCAATTCATTTTGGCTCCAGATTGCCTCTGCCGGTAGTATTAACCTTACTTTTAGGAATTAAAAAGATGATTTATAAACTGGGTCATAGATCACCTGATATTCACCCCTCCTGCTTTGTCGCTCCATCGGCCGACCTAATCGGCTCGGTGATAATGCACAGCAAAGCCAGTGTTTGGTTCAACTGTGTATTACGCGCTGACAACGAGCCCATCACCATTGGTGAAAACTCAAACGTACAAGACGGCTCGATTCTGCATGTGGATAAAAATTTTCCAATCAACATAGACGCTAACGTTACGATTGGTCATAAAGTGATGCTTCACGGCTGCAGCATTGGAGAAGGCTCACTTATTGGCATGAATGCGGTGATCATGAATGGTGCTAAAATTGGCAAAAACTGTTTGATTGGTGCAAGCGCATTAGTGACTGAAGGCATGCAAATCGCCGATGGTTCGATGGTGATTGGTTCACCGGCTAAGATAATCAAAGCATTAGATCAGAAGACTCAGGTGTTGCTCAAAAAGGGGGCTGCACACTACACTCGAAATAGTATTCTGTATTTAACCAAGCTAGAAAAAATTTAAATTTCTTTATTTGACTCATAAGCGATCAAAAACACAACATAGCGATTACTGTTAGATTTGTGAAACTCATTAATGTGGCCTTAGTTAACAACTTGTGTGTTAATTAAAAACGGATGCCCTATTTATAATTTAATTAATAATGCCACTAAAGTGCCTAGTCTTGCCGATACTATATCCTTGGGGATAGTAGACACCAAATCTTTTAACTGGTCCTTGATGGCATTATTTTTTACAAATTAGGCGATATTCATCAGGCCGATCACGTGATCAAAACCTTGATTGACTAAACCATGGCCTTACTAAACGGATCATTGAGTATGCGTTTTATGAATATACCGTCGATTTTAGATAGTCTACTGGTAGGTTCTTCAGATATTTAAATGATGACAGTTCAGTCCTACAATCATTAATAGTCAATTGGCAGTCTAAATTTTTCAAAGCAATAATGATTGTATTGGCCCTACTTAAGTTGGATATTGCTGTGGTTGCGTTGATTTCACAAGTGAGTCGACTAATCCAAACGCCTACAGCTTGGTATTGATCGTCTCTGCCCAATTAACTTCTCCGCTCTAAAAACTAAAGCGGTATACTCAAACCTATTGAAGAACCAAAAATTCTACGTATCCAATAATCAGCCAACCTAACCAATTTGGCTCAGATGAATAATAAAGAAACTCAACTTTGTAGTAACCAGTTGTAAAGCTATTCCATAATTAAGACTTTATCGACCATCAAAATAAACGGGTTTTAATACTGCCTTGGAGCAGGGTTCGCTGTGAAGTTACTGGATTAGTTTAATATTAAGAGAGTCTTGTCACTTGAAGAGCCAATAGTTACCATCTAAGGATAAGGTGTAACTTTTTTAGCTGCCTGCTCAAAAACTGTTATAGACGCCTGAAAAACGGGTCACTTGTACTGCAAAGATACTTTTTTACACAAATAAAGAGGGTCATATTCTGTTAATTATATCAATTTATTTATTATTTGAAAAATATACCCAAATGATAGTTTAGGTTAAGTCAACTACAAAACATATACTCATCCCTTGAAACAAACTCTAATGTTATAGTGTTATTTCAAAAAGTTTAATTTGTGAAATAAAGATAGATGAGGTCTTATTCATGATGAAGTTTTATAGTTTTCTAACAAAAAAGTATTATTCATTTTTTAATAGTA
>Ga0302121_10000592_pt1 | contig 18869 bp, 19 predicted proteins | sample CB21_surface_MG_FD_203120 | JGI IMG/M metagenome (GOLD analysis project Ga0302121, IMG submission 203120) | Marine microbial communities from Western Arctic Ocean, Canada - CB21_surface | ecosystem: Environmental > Aquatic > Marine > Oceanic | place: Canada: Western Arctic Ocean | collected... | reverse complement strand
ATTATGTAATGGAAGTTCCAAAAACTCCAGAAACTTTAACCCCTTTAGTAACTACCATACCCTTGCAGCTATTATCTTATCACATTGCTGTGATGCTTAACAGAAATGTGGATCAGCCAAGAAACTTAGCCAAGAGTGTTACCGTTGAGTAGTAGAAACAACCGGTTATCCTTACCCCTTAAACCTCATCGTAAGATTCTCATTTTCAGTAACTACTACCAAATTATGGGAGTCAAATTATAGTGATTATCAACAGTATTTGTTTAATAGAATTAGAAGTTATAAGGAACATTTTCTTACCTCTATTGGATTATTCGTAAGATATCTCAAATACTGAACGGAGAGGGGTTAAAAACACCTCGTGGCAGTCTATTTTAAAAAACCTCGTTCATTTGATTTTTAAAAGAAGTATACACTTTTGGAAATTATAAATAGGTAGGATATTCTTGAGGTCTCCCATCAGATAACCGAATTTCTAAATTGATTTTTTTTCACATCACCACTAAAAAATTAGTTATGTAGTTTTGGGATGAAGTTTTCTCGAATGAACTTAGTTTTCTTCTTAAAAGATTTTTTCAAAAAATAGCTACTATTCTTGATATTAATAGGTTCTTTCGAAAATATTTTTTTGAAATCACTAAATTCAAGATTAAAAGTATATCGAGAAAATATTTTTTTAGTTTCAACTTCATCAAACAATTTTTTTACATTATATCTAGAAGAACCGATAAGTATATATTTAATTTTGTTGTTTTGAGAAGTAAAGTTTGAAACGATCTTGACAACAGAGTCCTTAATGACATTCAAAGTAAAGTCAACTGTTAGTCTTTCTTTTTTGACAGTTTGGTAAACAATTGGTTTTATAAAGTATTGAATTCCATTATCTCCCCTGTAGAAGGATTCTATGAGTTTTTTTTGAGAAAAAACTGAAGAAACTGAGGAAATTAAAAAAATATAAAATATAAGATGCTTCATTCTAATATAAAAAAAAGGTGATATTAAGTATATTTTAAAGCATACCTAATAACACCTCAAATTGAAATCACTTTTTAGTTACCCGTAACAATACATTCGTAAGTTTGGATAATTCCAAGTAAATTTGTTTGTTTTAAATCAACAGTTGATATCTTAGTTATACCAGCTTGTTTGGCCGCTTTCTGTATGCTAGCATCTTGACCAAGCCATAATACATTTAAATAACCTGTTGCTTTAGACATTCCTACTTTGCTTCCAACCTCATTGCTAGTAGCGTTGACTGGAAGAGTTAGTGCACAGCTTGTTAATAATAAAGCTGCTGAAACAATCAATAATAATTTTTTCATGATTAAATTTTTAAGATTAATTTAACAAATATATATATAAATTTACAACATAAGTAAAAATATAGAAAAAAATATTTAATTTAATGAATAATGGAAGCATTGAACGAATATGAAATTTATAATTTTTATCCAAACTATTAAATATCTACCTATACTACTGTCACTATAAATTTAAATACCTACATAAATTATAATAGTTTTAACGATTGGTCTAATCTTTCACTTTATTATGTCTAGTAGATGTATCTTAGAATTTAATTTTTTATTTCCTTTATTATAAGTATATAACTATTTCTTCCACAACCTTACCTCTCAACTTCTTTCAGTTTTTTAATTTCATTGAAAAGTTTTTATTGGCGTTCTATATAATTTTTGGTTTTGTTAGGAGTTGAATTTTTAACACAAACAGTAAACTACATTATTATTGGATTGTGTGAAACTTCCCTTTTATTTTTTGGTATTTTTAAACAGTGAAAATCATCAATCTTATTTCTGGACCAAGAAATGTGTCTACGGCGCTTATGTATAGTTTTGCGCAAAACAGAAGTGTTAAGGTGCTAGATGAACCCTTTTACGGCTATTATCTTGCCAATGCAAATTTAAAAGTAACCCACCCAGGTAGTAAAGAAATTTTAAAGGCGCTTCCCCGTTCAAAAAAACAGGTGTTGGCTCAAATAGATGGGGCGTCAAAAACAAATAAATATGTTTTTATTAAAGGCATGGCACATCATTATCTCTCAAGTGAACCTGCTCATATTCTGCCTTGGGATAACGTGATACTCATACGCCATCCAGAAAAATTATTAGCCTCCTTCTCTAAGGTTATTAAAAACCCAACCCTAGATGATATTGGCATTAAAAAAGCAGCAGAACTCTTTACGTATTTAAAAAATCAAGGAAAAACCCCATTAGTTATAGATAGTGACCAGCTGCTAAAAAACCCTGAAGGGTATTTGCAGAAAATTTGTAAGACGCTGGATATTCCATTTACTAAAGACATGTTGTCCTGGCAAAAAGGAGGTATCCAAGAGGATGGTATTTGGGCCCAGTATTGGTATGGAAATGTGCACAACTCAACGGGGTTTAGAGTCCAAAAAACCAGCAATCAAGAAATGCCAGATAGCTTACAGAGTGTTTTAGACCAGGCGCTAATCCATTATACTATTTTAAAAAACCACATCCTAAAAAACGACTAGATGTTACAAAAAGCAAACCCAAAGAATGATAATATACAGGTCTATATTAAAGATAAATTGTATCCCCGCCACCAGGCAAAAGTGTCTGTTTTTGATAGCACCGTGCAAGGGGGTGATGCTGTTTGGGAAGGGTTGCGTGTCTACCCCCAGGGGATAGTATGTCTTGACAAGCATTTAACTCGTTTGCAGCAAAGTGCAAAAACATTAGCCTTTACAGATATACCCTCTAAAACAGAAATCAAAAAAGCCATCAAGCTAACCCTTGATGCCAATGCCATGGATGATAATACTCACATACGCCTCACGCTCTCCAGGGGAGAGAAAATCACCAGCGGTATGGATCCTAGGTTAAACCAAAGCGGGTCTTGCTTAATTGTTTTGGCAGAGTGGAAACCCCTTGTGTATGATAACAATAGCGGTATTACAGTGCTCAGTACAAGCCAGCGTAGAAATGCGCCACAGTTTTTGGATAGTAAAATACACCACAATAATTTACTCAATAATATTATTGCCAAAATACAAGCCAATGTAGCGGGTAAAGATGCAGGGCTAATGCTTGATGATCGCGGTTTTGTGGCTGAACTTAACGGCAGTAATGTTTTTATGATAAAACAAGGTAAGGTTTACACCCCTTTTGCCCATGCCTGCCTTCCAGGAATTACTAGAAATACGGTAATGGAGCTTTGCCAAGACCATGGTATACAGCTCATAGAGGCAGACTTGTCGTTAAGCGAATTTATTAACGCAGAGGGTGTTTTTGCAACGGGTACCATGGGTGAGTTAACCCCTATTGTAGAAATTGATGGCAGAGAAATTTCTAGAGATAGCCAGCTTATGGACCAAGTACTAAAACTCTTTAAAAACAATGTTCGCAGTTTTTGCGAACCCCTTATTTAAATTTCAGATTATATTTCCCCGTAAATCAAAAGCTGCAATTGCTGCCAAATTATAGATGTGAGATGCAATTTTCTAGCCTCTATTATTTTAGGGAGTAAAATAAGTTCAAAAAAGAGCATTTCAAGTTTGTAATATTACATTAGAAAAAACTATCTTTGCAGCGTTAAAAAAGGGGTGCATTTTGCACTTATAGTAAAAACAGAAATCCAAAATAATGTCACAAGTTACAGGAAAAGTTGCTCAGATTATTGGACCTGTTGTAGACGTAGAGTTTGCAAGCGGTTCAGAACTTCCAAAGATTTATGATAGTCTTGAAGTTAATAATAACGGAAACAAGTTAATTCTTGAAGTACAATCTCACATGGGAGAAAACACTGTGCGTACCATTTCTATGGACAGTACAGATGGTTTGAGCCGTGGTGTGGATGCTGTTGCAACAGGAGCACCTATACAGATGCCAATTGGTGCTGATATATATGGGCGTTTATTTAACGTAATTGGAGATCCTATTGATGGTATGGCTGCACTTCCTAAAGAAGGAAAAGATGGTTTACCAATTCACAGAGATGCTCCTAAATTTGAAGATCTTTCAACATCTTCTGAAGTACTTTTTACAGGTATTAAAGTAATTGACTTAATTGAGCCTTACGCAAAAGGGGGTAAAATTGGTCTTTTCGGTGGTGCCGGTGTAGGTAAAACAGTATTGATTCAAGAGTTGATTAATAATATTGCAAAAGGACATGGTGGTCTTTCTGTATTCGCAGGAGTAGGAGAGAGAACACGTGAAGGTAATGACCTTCTAAGAGAAATGTTAGAATCTGGTATTATTAAATACGGAGATGATTTCATGCGCTCTATGGAAGAAGGCGGTTGGGATTTATCTAAGGTAGATAACATGGCCATGAGAGAGTCTAAAGCAACTTTTGTTTTTGGACAAATGAATGAGCCACCAGGAGCACGTGCACGAGTTGCATTATCTGGACTTACCATTGCAGAGTATTTTAGAGATGGAGCTGGAGATGGTCAAGGAAAAGATGTACTTTTCTTTGTAGATAACATTTTTAGATTCACACAAGCAGGTTCTGAGGTATCGGCACTATTAGGTCGTATGCCATCTGCGGTAGGATACCAACCAACATTAGCTACCGAGATGGGAGCAATGCAAGAGCGTATTACTTCTACTAAAAAGGGTTCTATTACATCTGTACAGGCGGTTTACGTTCCTGCAGATGATTTAACAGATCCAGCACCAGCAACAACATTTGCTCACTTAGATGCAACCACAGTATTGTCTCGTAAAATTGCCGAGCTAGGTATTTATCCAGCGGTAGATCCACTAGATTCTACCTCTAGAATTTTAACGGCTGCTATTTTAGGTGATGAGCATTATGACTGTGCTCAGAGAGTAAAAATGTTATTACAACGTTACAAAGAGTTGCAAGATATTATTGCCATTTTAGGTATGGAAGAATTATCTGAGGAAGATAAACTTGCAGTAAACCGTGCACGTCGTGTACAACGTTTCTTGTCTCAACCCTTCCACGTAGCAGAGCAGTTTACGGGTCTTAAAGGTGTACTTGTAGATATTAAAGAAACAATTAAAGGATTTAACATGATTATGGATGGTGAGTTAGATCACCTTCCAGAAGCAGCTTTTAACTTGAAAGGTTCTATTGAAGAAGCTATCGAGGCGGGAGAAAAAATGTTAACAGAGGCCTAATTAATTTTAGGGTGTCGTAATTCAATAGTATGTATTTAGAAATAGTAAGTCCAGAGGCTTCGTTAGTAGCCGGAGAAATAGAAAGCATTACCCTTCCAGGAATGGATGGTGAGTTCCAGATGATGAATAATCACGCGGCTATTGTATCTCTTTTGAGTGAAGGAAAAGTGAAATTTGCTGGAAGCCCTACTATTACTCCAGGATATGAAAATAAATTCACCCAGCAAGATGGTAAATGGGTGCTTGAAATTTCTGGTGGTACTGTTGAAATGAATAACAATAAAGTGATTGTACTTGCAGATTAAGTAGGTAATATATCTTTTTAAAAGTCCCAATTTCATTAATTGAAATTGGGACTTTTTTGTTTTATTAAAAGAATTTTAAATCAACTTTTTTTCTTTACAAAAGAAGCCCTTTAATTTCTGTGATTTGTGAAGAGCTTCTGTATCTTTGAGGGATGTTGCCCAAAAAACTACAAGATAAAATAGATGCAAGAGCCAAAGATAGCTCTCTTAGATCTTTGGGTTTACGGCAAGATTCGCTAGACTTTTCTAGCAATGACTACCTTGGCTTTAGCAGTTCAAAAAAAATTTATAACAAGGCCTGTAGTGTTTTAAAACAACACAACTATCAGGCAAATGGCGCAACAGGCTCTAGGCTTTTAACGGCAAACCACCCTCTATACCTTGACACAGAAAAACAAATAGCCAGCTTTCATAACTCCCCATCTGCCCTTATTTTTAATAGTGGCTATGATGCAAATATTGGGTTTTTCTCAAGTGTGCCCCAAAGGGGTGATGTGATTCTCTATGATGCGCTGTGCCATGCATCTATAAGAGACGGTATTGCCATGAGTCATGCCAAAGGACATAAGTTTACTCATAATAATTTACAGGGGTTAGAGGCTCTTTTAGAGGCTCAAAACACTCCCGGCAAAATCCGCCCAGAAATTTATGTTGTTACAGAGGCTGTGTTTTCTATGAATGGAGACAGGCCCCCATTAAAGGAGGTAGCTAGCCTGTGTAAAAAATACAGCGCCTATTTAATTGTAGACCAGGCGCACGCCACTGGCGTTATTGGCCCCAAGGGTAAAGGCCTAGTACAAGAATTAGCCCTGGAAAATTTGGTGTTTGCACGCATTGTAACCTTTGGTAAAGCACTGGGTTGCCACGGCGCGGCTATTCTAGGAAGCTGTGAGTTAAAGAGTTATTTAATAAATTTTGCACGAAGTTTTATCTACACCACAGCATTACCTCCCCACACACTTGCTACCATAAGGGCAGCATACAGTGAGCTAGAGCATAACAGCGATGCTATAAAAAAATTACAAGACAATATCTCAACACTGCAAAAGTGTATCCTAGAGACCCAACTAACCTCCTACTTTATACCAAGTCAATCTGCCATACATTGCTGTGTTATAAAAGGCAATAAGGCTACCAAAGATGTTGCAGCCCTATTGCAGCAAAACAAGTTTGATGTCAAGGCTATTTTGTCTCCAACAGTTCCCAAAGGGCAAGAACGCCTGCGTATTTGTTTGCATAGCTATAATAAAAAAGAAGATATAAAAGCCTTAGTAAGGCTCCTTAAAGAATTACTAACTCCATAAAAACACATTGCTAGCTTGTCATTGTTTTTAAATTAAAATAAGCAGTTTGTTCTATATATTTACACCATGAAAAATCAAACCTATTTCATCACAGGTATCTCTACAGAGGTTGGTAAAACAATAGTTTCTGCCATTGTAACCCAGGCCTTGCAGGCAGATTATTGGAAGCCAGTGCAAGCTGGAGAATTGGAACATAGTGACACGCATAAAGTGCAACAATTAGTCTCCAATACTAAAACAAAATTTCATGCCTCTGCGTTTAACCTAAAAACACCTATGAGCCCGCATGCAGCCGCAAAGATTGACGGTGTTGGCCTTTCGGTAAAAAAAATAAAACGGCCCAAAAGCCAAAATAATTTGGTTATTGAAGGCGCGGGAGGTCTTCTAGTGCCCTTAAACGATACACAAACCGTTATAGATTTAATACTCCCCTTGGATAAAGTGATTGTGGTATCTCGGCATTACCTTGGTAGTATTAACCATACTCTGCTAACCATCGAGGCGTTAAAATCAAGAAGGCTTCCTGTTTTTGGCATTATTTTTAGTGGAGCCAAGCATTCATCAACAGAGCGCATTATTGCAAAAATGAGTGGCGTTCCTGTTTTAGGACGCATAGACCAAGAGCCGTATTTTGATAAAAATGTAGTAAAAGAATATGCCGAAAATTTAAGAGCATTGCTTTAAAATACTACGCCCACATCAATTACTGTTTAAGATAAATTAGAGGGTCTAATATCCACAACTCATCAAGCTATCCAGTGGTTCAAAAAGTGTAACTTTGTACAATGAAATTAACCCAACGAGACCAAGCCTATATTTGGCATCCCTTAACTCAGCACCAAACTGCTAGGGCTCCCGTTGGTATTGTAAAAGCATCAGGATCTGTATTAATTGATGAACATGGAAATAGCTATATAGACGGCATTGCATCCTGGTATACCGCCATGTTTGGACATTGTAACCCATACATTACCCAGGCAATGACAAAACAAATGCAAACCCTAGATTTTGTAATGTTTAGCGGCTTTACTCACGAGCCAGCCATTGAGTTATCAGAAAAATTGGTAGCGATCTTGCCCCCCAATCAACAGAAAGTATTTTTTAATGACAATGGCTCTACCGCTGTGGAAGCAGCTATTAAAATGGCCATTCAATACTACCATAATAAATCTCAAAAAAGAGACACTCTTATAGCCTTTGAAGACGGTTTTCATGGAGATACCTTTGGTGCTATGAGCGCCTCAGGATTGTCTTCTTACAATGGCCCTTTCGAAGATTTTTTACTCAAGGTAAAACGCATCCCTACCCCGCAAGACCATAATTTGGAAGAAGTTTTGGCCTTGCTTACCACTATTTTAGAACAAAATAGCTGCGCCGGGTTTATTTTTGAACCCCTTGTGCAAGGTGCTGCCGGTATGAAGTTTCATAGCGCCAAAGGCCTAGATGCATTAATAGCCAAATGTAAAGCCCACGATGTGCTTTGCATTGCAGATGAAATCATGACTGGTTTTGGAAAAACAGGCACCAACTTTGCCGCAGAGCAGCTGCAGCACCCCCCAGATATTATGTGCCTAAGTAAAGCTTTAACAGCGGGCATGTTTCCTTTGAGTATCACAAGTTGCACCCAAGAAATATTTGATGGCTTTCTAAGCCACCAGGTGCATAAAGGGTTTTTTCATGCCCACACCTATAGCGCCCATCCCGTGGGTTGCGCGGCTGCTATAGCCAGTATTGAGCTGCTTACCTCACCTGAAATTTTAAAAAAACGCGCCTACATTGCAGGTGCACACAGTGTTTTTGCAGAAAAAATACAGCAGCATCCTGCTGTGAAACAAGTACGCTGTAAGGGGGTGATTCTTGCCATAGATCTTGCCATAGAAATGCAGCGTTATGGAAATTTAAGAGATGAGCTGTATCAGTTTTTTATGGACCGCGGGGTAGCGTTAAGGCCTCTGGGTAACACCCTGTATGTGCTCCCTCCCTATGTAATTACTAAACAAGAGCTTGATACTATTTACAGAGCAATAGAGGAGGCATTGGCCCATTATAATAATTAGTATTTCTTTGATATTTAAAGCCTTTAGAAAACTAAGAACCTTTATTTTTGCATGAAATCATAAAACCTTGCACGCACCTATTTCTATTTCAGCAATTGCTTCTGTTTCTGCTTTGGGGGATTCACCCAAAGAAGTTTGGGAGAGCTATTTGTCAAAAAAGCCGCTATTTGTTAAAAAGAAAATAGGCTCTCAAGAGGTTTTTGTCACCGAAATTTCCGCAAAAATACAAAAAGCGCTTACGCAGTTAAAAGCATCAAACCCAAGTTATAAAACACTAGATAGAACCGTGCTGCTTGCAATTTTAGCCTCTAAGCATGCTTTGCAAAATACAGATCTAGAAAAACAAAGTCTTGATATTAACATAGGCTCTTCTCGAGGAGCCACTTCTTTATTTGAAAAGTACCACACAGATTTTTTACAAACAGGAAAAGTATCTCCCTTTACATCACCTACCACAACTTTAGGTAATATTTCTTCTTGGGTCTCTCAGGAGTTAGGCGCAAAAGGCCTACAGATAGACCAATCTGTTACCTGTTCTACGGCAATGCATGCCCTTTTAAATGGTATTGCTTGGCTACAAGCAGATATGGCCCAGGGGTTCTTGGTTGGAGGTAGTGAGGCAGCCCTTACGCCATTCACTATTGCACAAATGCAAGCCCTAAAGCTATACTCAAAAGCCGCCCATGATAGCCCTTGTGAGTCTATGGGTTTTCAAAAAACAAAAAACACCATGGTTTTGGGAGAGGCAGCTGCAGTTGCTGTTTTGGAAAAAGGAATTTCTACCCGCACCCTGGCAGTAATTAAAGGCTATGGGTTTGGTAGTGAGATAATTTCTCATAATAGCTCCATTACTCAAAATGCAAACAGCATACAAAAAGCCATGAAGATGGCCCTTAAAAAAGCCGCCATTAAAACGGTAGATGCTATAATTATGCATGCGCCAGGAACTGTAAAAGGAGATGTTGCAGAAAAAAATGCCATTGATATACTCTTTAAAGAAAAGCAGCCCTTACTCACTTCAAATAAATGGATGGTAGGACACACTTTTGCCGCCAGTGGCATGTTAAGTATTGAAATGGCAATATACATGCTGCAGCACAATAAATTTATTGAGAACCCTTTCTATAGCAACCCTAGAGACCTTCCTTCAACCCTAAAAACCGTGCTTGTTAATGCCGTTGGCTTTGGAGGTAATGCAGTCAGTATTATTCTCTGCCGGCCATAAAAAATAAAGGTGTTTTACCTGTTTATTTTATAGCTTTAGGCTGGTACACTTTAAAAACCTGCATAAATAAAGGCCTGTTTTTCTACCCGCATATAATTCTAGAAAACTCTTAAAACGAATAGAAAAAATTACCTATTTTTGAATCATGATGCAGACAAAACATAACTGGACCAAAGAAGAGATTTTAGCCATTTACAATAAGCCCATGATGGAATTGTTGTTTGATGCTGCAACTGTTCATAGAGCAAACCATAACCCCAATCAAGTACAGGTTTCTACCTTGCTTTCTATAAAAACAGGAGGTTGCCCAGAAGATTGCGGTTATTGCCCACAAGCGGCGAGATACCACACAGATATAGAAGGAAATGATTTAATGAGTGTTAGCCAAGTAAAAGCGCAGGCACTCAGAGCAAAATCTAGCGGCTCGTCACGCGTTTGTATGGGAGCTGCATGGAGAAATGTAAAAGATGGGCCAGAGTTTGATAGTGTTTTGGAGATGGTTCGTACCATCAACAAACTAGAGATGGAAGTATGTTGTACCCTTGGTATGATTACAGAAAATCAAGCACAGCGTTTGGCAGAAGCTGGTTTGTACGCTTACAACCATAACCTTGATACCAGTGAAGATTATTATAAAGATGTCATTTCTACCAGAGCATTTCAAGACAGGTTAGACACCATAGAAAATGTACGTAAAACCAATGTAACGGTTTGTAGTGGTGGTATTATTGGTATGGGAGAAGCCATTGAAGATAGAGCAGGAATGTTGGTGGCCTTAGCTAGTTTAAGCCCGCAGCCAGAAAGCACACCTATAAACGCCTTAGTTCCTGTAGAGGGAACTCCAATGGAGGAGATAGCTCCTGTATCTATTTGGGAAATGATACGCATGGTAGCCACTACCCGTATTGTGCTTCCTAACACACAGGTGCGTTTGTCTGCAGGTAGAACACAAATGTCTCAAGAGGGGCAAGCAATGTGCTTCTTTGCAGGTGCAAATTCTATTTTTGCTGGAGATAAATTGTTAACAACGCCAAATCCAGATGTGCATGAAGATATGAAACTCTTTGAGCTTCTAGGATTACAACCCATGAAACCTTTTGTAAAGAAAGACCAACCACAATCTGTAGAGGCGCAATACTCTAAGTATAAAGACCAAGCAGAAAAACCAAAATGGACCCGTCCAGATCATAAAATAGAGCGTAACGAGCTTGCCAAAGCCAAAGCAAAACTATAAGTATATAATTACAATTAGTTGTTTGTAAGGCCTCGAAGTCTTTCAAAAATCATAGCAGATTCCCATCCACGATACAGGAGGTAATCTGCTATTTTTTTTCGTTTTTTTTGTCCATCGGTTTCTCCACAGAGTTGGGCAACTCTTTTTTCAAACAAAACATCAAAGGTATCTAGGTATTCGTTTTGTGGGATTTCCTTAAGGGCCAGTTTGAGATTATATGCAGAAATATTACGCATTTTTAATTCTCGTGTAATTCTATTTCTTCCCCATTTTTTTTGTCTAAATTTTCCACGAGCAAAGGCCTGTGAAAATCGAGTTTCATTTAAAAAATTATGGGCCAGTAAATGACCAATAATTTCGTCAATGGCCTGAGGAATCATGCGCATCTCCCGAAGCTTTTTAGTTACTTCTTGATGGCAACGCTCTTGGTAGACGCAGTATTTTTCAATACTTCTTTTTGCCTGCTGCAGGGTATATGTTTTGTGGGTAAAACTCATAAAGGGATTCAAAAATACACTTAAAAATAGTAGCGCAGATCTTTTTTGAAGCTAGAAAAAAACTTCTAAAGCAAAAAAAAACCCTCCTTTGCAAAAGCAAAGAAGGGTTATGGTTATTTCAGTCTATCACCGTTCTTGTCAAAGAAGTGATATTCTAGATACGTGTAAGCATCTCTTGGTTCTATTTTCACCCATTTTTTATGCTCCACAAACCACTTATGGCGCATAGATGGAAAACCTTCTTTTAAAAAGGCTGCTATAAAAGGATGTGTACTTAATGTTATATCCTTATAGTCTTTTTTGAAAAGCCTTTTGAGCTCCTCGGTAATCTTTTGTACCACCACAATCGGCGCTTCTATCTCACCAATTTCACCCCCTGGGGCTTCTTCGCTGGTTTTGATATTCATTTCTGGCCTAACGCGTTGGCGTGTAATTTGTATCAACCCAAATTTACTTGGAGGTAGGATTTTGTGTTTTGCTCTGTCGTTTTTCATTTCCTCACGAAGATGATCAAACAGCTTTTTACGATTGGCAGCATTTGCCATATCAATAAAGTCAACCACAATAATTCCTCCCATATCCCTAAGACGTAATTGTCTTGCCACCTCACTGGCAGCAATAATATTAACCTCTAGGGCAGTATCTTCTTGGTTCTTGCTTTTTGTACTACGGTTACCACTGTTCACGTCTATAACGTGCATGGCTTCTGTATGTTCAATAACCAAATAGGTTCCTTTGGAACTTGAAACAGTTCTTCCAAAGCTTGTTTTAATTTGTCTTTCAATACCATGTTTTTCATACATAGGTATTTTTGAGTCATAAAACTTAACGATACTTTCTTTACCAGGTGCAATTTCTTGCACATAATCTTTTATTTGTAAATACAGAGTTTCATCATCAATATGAATACCCGAGAATTGGTCATTAAAAACATCTCGTATCATAGAGGCACCCCTATTCAGCTCACTTAGCACCTTACTTGGGTGGTGAGCACCTTGTAGCTTTTTGCACATCGCCGTCCAGCGATCTACTAGACTTTGTAAGTCTTTATCCAGTTCTGCTACTTTTTTGCCTTCTGCTACTGTGCGTATTATAACACCAAATCCTTTAGGTCTTATGCTTGTAATTAAGCGTTTTAACCTATCTTTTTCTTCACGGCTTTCTATTTTTTGAGAAACAGAAATACGATCAGAAAAAGGGACCAAAACAATATATCGGCCAGCTATAGATAGCTCACTGCTTATACGAGGTCCTTTTGTGGAAATGGGTTCTTTTACTACTTGTACCAGAATAGATTGATTGGATTTTATGGCACTGTTAATGCCTCCATTTTTATCAATCTCCTTTTCAAATGGGAAATCTTTTAAAGAATACTCTTTAAGTTTACCTGTGCTTACACGTTTTACAAACTTCAACAAAGAAGCTACTTTAGGTCCTAGATCATGATAGTGTAAAAAACCATCTTTTTCATAACCAACATTGACAAATGCGGCGTTAAGACCTGGCATACTTTTGCGAATTTTAGCGAGAAATACATCTCCAACCGCAAAATTATTTGCCTCTTCTTCTTTGTTTAGCTCGATGAGTCTTCCATCTTTTAAAAGAGCAAAATCAACTTCTTGTGAACTGGATCTAATAAATAATTCGTAGTTCACGTTACATTAATTTATATCCGCTATTGGCAAGGGCACTATTGCCGTTTGCCTCCAACAGATGGATTAAACAATAATTGTCACAGGTTTTTTGTAATTCTGAAATCTAATTTTCATTAAATATCAGTAAAAACCCGGAGAAATGCTAGTATAATAAAAGGTAATTTATACAACTAGTATTTCATTTTCAAAGAACTTAACTACGGAACATTATTGAAAACCCCGTAGGTACTTAAAAGAAAAAAGTAGTTTATAACTACTTTTTCTTGTGACGGTTAGCGCGTCTTCTCTTCTTACGCTTGTGCGTAGCTACCTTATGTCTTTTTCTTTTTTTACCACTTGGCATATTTGATAGTTTTATGGAGCCCTAAAAATAAGGCAATTAATATTATTTTACTTCAACGTTTGTTTTTACACTCTCAACAAATACTTTTGCCGGCTTAAAGGCTGGAATGTTGTGTGCTGGTATTTTGATCGTAGTGTTTTTTGAAATATTACGACCCGTTTTTTCTGCTCTAGTCTTGATAATAAAGCTTCCAAAACCTCTAAGGTAAACATTGTCTCCACCTTCTAATGAAGTTTTTACCTCGTTCATAAATGTCTCTACAGTAGCTTGAACATCTCCTTTTTCCATTCCTAGTTTCTCTGAAATCTTAGCTACGATATCTGCTTTAGTCATGTGTTTCTTTTTTTTATGTAAGTAATCAATTTTTCAAGACGGCAAATATAGGAATTTTAAAATCAATATATCAAAACGTAATGCATTAAAATATAATTACATAAAAGCTACCTTTGTGATATGAAAGAAACTTTGGATTTTTTTGTTAAAAATCTCATTGATTGGTACTTAGACAATAAGCGGGATCTCCCCTGGAGAAGCACCAAGGACCCTTATTTTATTTGGTTATCTGAAATTATTTTGCAACAAACTAGGGTGGCACAAGGAACCCCTTACTATTTGGCATTTACAAGCGCCTTTCCGGATGTCAAATCACTTGCCCAGGCGCCTCAAGAAAAGGTGCTAAAATTATGGCAAGGCCTAGGGTATTATTCTCGTGCAAGAAACCTTCATACGGCAGCCAAATATATAGCCAATGAGCTAAGTGGTGAGTTTCCTGATTCCTATGAAGGTCTTCGAGATTTAAAAGGCGTTGGAGATTACACGGCAAGCGCCGTAGGGTCTATATGTTTTGATTTGCCCACTGCCGTTGTAGATGGCAACGTGTATAGGGTTTTATCAAGGCTTTTTGGAATTGCCACTCCAATTAACACTACCCAAGGAGTAAAAGATTTTAAAGCCTTGGCTCAGCAGCTGTTAGACATCTCTGATCCAGGGACCTATAATCAGGCTTTAATGGAGTTTGGGGCTCGCTTTTGTGTGTCTCAAAATCCTAGCTGTCAGGAGTGTATTTTTCAATATAAATGTGATGCTTATAAAAACAAGCAAGTAGCAAACCTTCCCGTGAAGCTGAAAAAATTAAAAATTAAGAAAAGATATTTTAATTATATCGTGATACTCTCCCAGGAACATCAAACCATTTTACACCAGCGCACCAATAAAGGAATCTGGCAGCAGTTATATGAGTTCCCGCTGGTAGAAACCCAAAAAGAAGTAGATCAAAGCCAGCTACAAGAAGCGCCGCAATGTGTTGAAATTTTAACAGCAAACGCTATTGACTGTTTAACGCTGTACCAAGAAAAATCTGTGATACACAAGCTTTCTCACCAACATCTTTACACGCGTTTTTGGATTGCTCAAACTAAAAGTAAATTACCTCAAGGGGTGCCCATCGAGAAGATAGACCACTATGCGGTGCCGGTGTTGATAAGTAACTTTATTTCAGAGTTTGAGGGTTTTAAATAAATTGTTTTTTTAACTATATTTAGTTTTCAAAAAGTACCTTTGTATACTTAAAATAAACAACACATGAGCGGCACAATTAATAAAGTAATGTTGATAGGACATACAGGAGATGAAGTAAAAATGCATTATTTTGAAGGAGGAAACAGCATTGGTCGTTTTCCCTTAGCAACCAATGAAACATATACCAACCGCACTACCGGTGAGCGTGTTAATAATACTGAGTGGCACAACATTGTGGTGCGCAACAAGGCAGCAGAGGTGTGCGAAAAGTATCTTAAAAAAGGGGACAAGGTGTATATAGAAGGGCGTCTTAAAACCCGTAAGTGGCAAGATGAAAAAGGATTGGACCGCTATTCCACAGAAATACAGTGCACAGAGTTTACCTTTTTAACTCCCAAAGCAGAGGGTAGTGCGCCACAGCAGCCAGCAGCCCCAGCCAGCACCCCTGAACAAGCTCCTCAGACACAAGAGGACGACTCGCCCTTTTAAGTAGTAACCAACCCAACGATTTTGGATATAGAACCTCCCAGTTTATTCTTTTTAGCGCTTATTGACAGCCCTTTTATTGCAAGTATTACAGTGCTTTTAATACTCCTTTTATTCTCTGCCCTTATCTCTGGCGCAGAAGTAGCGTTTTTCTCTTTAACACCAGCAGATCTAGAAATAGAGTCAACAAGCAAGGCCTCTAGGAAAATAAAAACAGTTTCCTTATTACTGGAAAAACCTAAGAAATTATTGGCGACAATTTTAGTGGCCAACAATTTTCTTAACATAGCTATTGTGCTTCTTTTTGATAGTCTAGGACAAGTATGGTTTGCGGGTTTAAACCAAGTGTATTTTGGTGTTAACATTCGCTTTGTGGTAGAGGTTGGTGTGGTTACGTTTTTGATTTTACTTTTTGGCGAAATTTTACCTAAGATTTATGCCAGTAGAAACAGTCTTAGTTTCGCAACCTTTATGGCATTGCCTTTAAAGGTGTTGGATGTGTTATTCACCCCTTTAAGTAGCCCTATGCAGGCTATTACAATTTCTATTCAAGAGAAATTTGGAAAACAAAAATCTAACATTTCTGTAGGCCAGCTATCACAGGCATTAGAGCTTACAGATCAAAAAGAAACCACTACCGAAGAGCAAAAGATACTCCAGGGTATTGTGACTTTTGGTACTACAGACACCAAACAGGTCATGAAAAACAGGATGGATATTTTTGCCTTAAACCAAGACCTTCCCTATCATGAAATTCTGCCTTTAATTATAGAAAACGGGTACTCGCGTATTCCGGTGTATAAAGATAATGTAGATACCATATCAGGAATTTTATATGTAAAAGATTTAATACCTCATATAGATGCTAAAACCCTAGATTGGAACACCCTTATAAGGGCACCTTATTTTGTTCCAGAAAACAAAAAACTGGATGATTTGCTCAATGAGTTCAAGAAAATGAAAATGCACTTGGCCATTGTTGTAGATGAGTATGGAGGGACAAGCGGTCTTATTTCTCTTGAAGATATTATTGAAGAAATTGTAGGTGAGATTAGTGATGAGTTTGATGATGAAGATTTGATATTCTCTAAACTAGACGAAAATAATTATGTTTTTGAAGGCAAGACACCTTTAAAAGATTTTTACAAAGTAATTGGTCTTGAAGATTTTACAGTGTTTGAAGATCAAAAAGGAGAAGCAGAAACCTTGGCAGGATTTTTACTTGAAATATCTAAAGGTTTCCCCAAAAAAAATGAAGTCCTAACCTATCACAACTACGCTTTTACTATTGAAGCCTTTGAAAACAAACGCATCAAACAAATAAAACTATCCATACTTCCCAAAGCCTAATGAAAAACTATATCCTCTTTTTATGTTGTTTGCTTGTTATAGCATGTAATGATGATGTACAAATTAAGCCAAATGCAAAACTGCGTCTTGATTATCCTGCGCCAGTCTATAAAAAAGCGGTCACAGATTGCGCCTATGATTTTGATGTTAATAAACTGGCCAGGGTTATAAAAACAAAAAACTGCGGCACTAGACTTAGTTACCCTAGCATGAATGCTGCCGTTTATATTACCTACCAAAAAGTACGCAACAATAACCTAAACTCTTTACTTTATGATGCGCAAAAGCTGGCCTATAATCACGACAGAATAGCCATTAGTATCCCTGAAAAAATATTTGAAAACAAAGATCATAATACCTATGGCGTGTTTTACAGTATTAATGGTGATGCGGCGTCACAATCTCATTTTTACCTAACAGACAGTCTTCAAAACTTTGTTACAGGATCCCTGTATTTTGATGTCAAACCAAATTTTGACTCCATCTACCCGGCGGTTGTTTATTTGCGGGAAGACATTATGCGCCTGATGGAGACCCTTGAGTGGAATTAAGACTTATTTTGGTTTTTTTTTATAATTCTCAAATATCTAAAACTCAATATTTAGTACCACCTTTGCCTTTGTTATGAAAATAGTAGACAAAAAGTGGTTGTACTTAATTGTACTCTCTGTGGTTTGGGGGAGTTCTTTTATTTTAATTAAAAAAGCCCTAGTAGGGCTAACACCCCTCCAATTAGGTGCTCTGCGCACTCTCTTTGCCGCTATTTTTTTGCTCCTCATTGGATTTTCCTACTTAAAAAAAATTAAAAAACAGCAGTGGAAATGGATTGTTATTTCTGCCTTTTTGGGCACTTTTATACCTGCTTTTTTGTTTGCTTTTGCCGAAACCCAGATTGACAGCGCGGTGGCTTCTATTTTAAACTCAACCACACCCATAGTTACCCTTATATTAGGTGCTGTGTTGTTTAAAATTGTGTTTTCTCGCAACCAATTAATTGGAGTTATTATAGGTCTTGTTGGAAGCCTGTTGCTTATATGGAGTGGGGCAGATGTAAATCCCAATCAAAATTATTGGTATAGTACTTTGGTCTTGGCCGCATCTGTATGTTATGCCTTAAATGTAAATATTTTGAAAAAGTATCTTCAAGACTTGCCTGCAATGGCCATTGCTGCCGGAAACTTTATTGTTTTACTAGTACCTTCTTTTTTGGTATTACTTTACTCTGGGTTCTTTGGGCTAGAATTTGTGGGCAACACGGTTTTACATGTTTCTTTAGGGTACTTACTTATTTTAGCTTTGGTGGGTACTGCTGTTGCAAAAGTGCTGTTCAATAAACTCGTGCAAGTAAGCACTCCCGTATTTGCTAGCTCTGTTACCTATACCATTCCTGTTATGGCGCTTTTATGGGGCCTACTAGATGGAGAGCGTTTTTCTTTGTTTCAAGCAGGGGCTGCAGCCTTTATTTTATTAGGGGTACTGATGACCAATAAAAAATGATTTATTGACCCAAGCTAAAGGGTAAAAATTATTTTTATGCTACTGTATTGCCTTGTAAGCTTTGGCGGCGAAATTTTAGCAAATAAAGTGTTTGTTTTTAGAGGAATTACAATTATATTTGCAACCGCTTTAAAATGAAGCGGAATTATTAATTAATAAATAAACGAAACGCTATGTTCGCAATTGTAGAAATAGCAGGGCAGCAATTTAAAGTTGCAAAAGATCAAAAAGTCTTTGTACATCGTTTAGCAGCAGAAGAAGGA